>SAMEA104315423__coassemble_1666_pt1 | contig 74816 bp, 70 predicted proteins | sample SAMEA104315423__metabat2_low_PE_035 | metagenome-assembled genome bin SAMEA104315423 (sample SAMEA104315423) | gut metagenome | biome: Monkey gut; feature: monkey-associated habitat; material: faeces | place: China | collected 2013
GAGAAAGGAGAATAATCCATTACCCTCAAAAGAGGATAATTGGATTATACGTGATAGAAAGTGAACTGGGAGAAGGCAGTTGTTTTACGGTTGTAATTCCTTTCCGACTTGACAGGCAGGCAAAAGCACAAGAAAAAGAAGAGGCTGCAGATGCAGATATCACCGGTCTTAGAATTTTAGTGGCCGAAGACAATGAATTGAACATGGAAATTGCCCGGTTTATATTAGAAGACTGTGGTGCATTGGTAGAACCGGTATCCAATGGACTTGAGGCGGTACATAAATTTGAAGCATCCGCCGAGGAAGCTTTTGATGTTATTCTCATGGATATTATGATGCCTGTGATGGATGGGATTACTGCGACCAAAACAATACGTGCCATGGAGCGTCCGGACGCTTAGACAATTCCAATCATAGCGATGACGGCAAATGCCTTTAAGGAGGATGAAGAAAAATGCATGGCAGCAGGCATGAATGCACATCTGGCAAAGCCGTTGGAGGAAGAAAAAGTAGTTCGTGCGATTTATGAAAATATAACTGAAAAGAGGTCATAAAATATGGAACAACTCATACTGCTTGTGAAATATCAGACAAAACTAAATAAAAGAAAGGATTTTGTGAAGGAAGTGATTTCCTCCGGAGTTTTAGAAGAAATACGTCAAGAAGACGGCTGTATATCTTATGATTATTATTATGATGCGGTCAACCCGGCTTGTGTGCTTCTTGTTGAACAGTGGCAATCAAAAGGACAGCAGCAACAACATTTGCGGAGTGAGCATATGCATATTTTGAAAGAGATAAAGGAGAAATACGTCCTAGATACATCGGTGCGTGAGATTTCGGTATAATAATTAACTCTTGCATTCGTGACTGGTTATGCTAAAATAACATTAGTTAGACGTGGCTAATCGTGAAAGGAGAAATGTGATGACAGATGAAGAATATAAAAATATGTCGGTGAAAGAATTTACAAAGGCGGCTAAAAATTATGAAAGCGACCATGCGGGAATTTATAAGATGTGTAAAAAAGATTACCCGGATATTTTGGAGGAACTGGAAAAGGAAGATTTTTCAGACCTTTTGGACGCCGGATGTGGACCTGCGCCAATGATTTCTCTGCTTGCGGAAAAATATCCGGATCGTCATTATACAGGACTTGATTTGACACCGGCAATGATTGAACAGGCAAAAAAGAAAAATATTCCAAATGCTGATTTTGTAGTTGGTGATTGCGAGAATTTTCCGTTTGAGGACAATGCGTTTGATGCCATTATCTGCTCGAATAGCTTTCATCATTATCCGAATCCACAGGCATTTTTTGACAGCGTAAAAAGGTGTCTTCGTCCCGGTGGAAGGCTTGTACTTCGGGATGTAACCAGTGATAATAAATTGTTATTATGGTTTATGGATAAGATAGAACTTCCTCTGGCAAATTTGTGTGGGCACGGAGATGTGACAATCGCTACAAGAGAAGTGGTTACGGACTGCTGTAAAAAGGCGGGTTTAAAGGTAGAAAAACTGGAGATTCGAAAGGGAATGCGCATGCATTGTGTGGTGAGTAAATAATCGGAAAGTACAGTCATAATTTTGTAAGAAATTATGAAGAAAGATATCAGAAAGTTGTGATAGGAACTATAAAAATAGCCTTTTTTGTTCTGCTATGATGTTATCAGAAACTGACAAAGGAGGCTATTTTTATGGAAAGAATAAACAGTCAGACAATCCTTGCTAAGAGGAGAAGCAAACAAAGAAAACAAAAATTAGTAAGAGGTCTTGCAATTGTTTTGGCGCTGATGGTGATATGGAAATTTTTTGGAAGTGCAGTAACATGGATTAGACAGTGGCAATCTGATGAAGTATATGATGTGTCTGCTGAGAATATGTCCGTTCATGGTGAAAAGGAGAAAGCACCCAAAAAGTTTAGCGAAGCACAGATTACAAATGAATTAAGCCGTTTGTCCAAGAAAAATCAAACATATGAAAGTATTTATAACAATCGGGCGGAATATCCGACGGTATTATTACGTTCTCTTTGTAATAATTCGGAGATGTTGAATTTTGTGGCTGGATATTTAATAGCAGATAAATCTGCGCACGGTGAATTAACAAAAAAAGAATGTGAGGGAAAGATACCTCTTTTGCTGCAATGGGATAGAAGATGGGGATATGTATCCTATGGGAGCAGTGATATTGGTTTATCGGGCTGTGCTCCGACTTGTTTGTCAATGGTGATTGTGGGGCTGACCGGCAATCGAAATGCAACACCGGATAAGATTGCAGAATATGCACAGGAAAATGGCTATTATCTAAAAGGAACGGGAACGAGCTGGAGTCTGCTTACCGAAGGTGCTTCATATCTTGGCGTTGAGGGACGTGAAATTAGCTTGAGTAAGAAAACCGTTCAAACCGCATTGCAGCAGGGACAGCCGATTATTTGCAGTGTGGGACCGGGAGATTTTACAACAGAGGGGCATTTTATTGTGTTGACCGGGATGAAGTATGGAAAGATTAAGGTAAACGATCCCAATTGTATTCGCAGGAGTTGCTTATGGGATTATGAGGTGCTTGAGCCACAGATAAAAAATTTGTGGGCATATTGCCGGTGAGGACATTTGCAGAAGCTATTTGTTTGTAGTACAATGACCTCAAATGAGTAAATGGAAGAGGTGAATACGCAGATGGCTGAGAATATTCTGGTGGTAGATGATGAAAGGGAAATTGCAGATTTAGTAGAGGTGTATTTACAAAATGAGGGATATACGGTGTACAAGTTTTATAATGCAGGGGATGCTCTTAATTGTTTGGAGACAACACCAATTAGTCTCGCCGTATTGGATATTATGCTTCCTGACATGGATGGATTTGCACTTTGCAGAAGGATTCGCCAGAAGTTTTATTTTCCCATTATTATGCTGACGGCGAAGGTAGAGGACTTAGATAAAATTATGGGATTGACGGTGGGAGCAGATGATTATATTACAAAACCATTTAACCCGTTGGAACTTACCGCTCGTGTGAAAACGCAGTTACGACGTTATACACGATATAATACAGTAGGTTTTGCAGGGGAGCAGGATGAAGAGATTGATATACGGGGTATGCATATTTCTAAGGCTAGCCATAAATGTACGTTGAATGGACAGGAAGTTGCATTTACGCCTTTGGAGTTTGATATAGTCTGGTATTTGGCGAAGCGGCAGGGGAATGTTGTGTCTTCTGAGGAGTTGTTTGAAGCGGTATGGAAAGAAAAATATTTGGACAACAACAATACGGTAATGGCACACATTGCCAGAATACGGGATAAAATGCATGAGATGCCACGAAAACCAAAGTTTATAAAAACAGTCTGGGGGGTAGGTTATACCATTGAGTAAGAATGCAAAGTTAGAGAAAAAACAAGGGGAAAAGCATAATCATAAGGCAAGACAGCTTATGATGCAGTATGTCATTACACTGGGGGTATGTATCGGTAGTCTGGCATTATTTGTTATATTATCAAAACTTGTTTTGTCAGTCAGAGTATGGTATCCGTCGGATTCGTACTGGCCGTTATTACATTGGCTTAATCTGCATATCATTACTGTTTGTGCAGCAATTGGCGGAGCAATCTGGTTGATTGTGACAATCTATTATTTGTATCGTGTATTCCGGCAAATAGATGAGATTGTGGATGCCGCAGGGAAAATGGTGTCCTGGCCGGAAAAGCCATTGGAAATGCCACGTTCTTTGGAGGGCGTGCAAAATGAGTTGAATCTTGTGCGGGAGCAGGCGCTGCGAAATGAGATGGCGGCGAAGGAGGCAGAGCAGAAAAAGAATGATTTGATTGTATATCTGGCTCACGACCTAAAAACACCTCTTACCAGTGTGATAGGATATTTGTCATTGCTTCGGGATGAGCTGCAAATATCGGAAAAATTACGTGAACGTTATACAGAAATTGCACTCAATAAAGCAGAAAGACTAGAAGAATTAATAAATGAATTTTTTGATATTACGCGTTTTAATCTTTCTGTTATGACGCTGGAAAAAGAGACAATCCATTTCAGCCGTATGCTGGAACAGATTGTTAGCGAGTTTGAGCCGATTTTGCAGGAAAAGAGATTATCTGTAGAATCTGTGATTGAGAAAGATATTATTTTGTCCGGAGATGCTGATAAATTGGAACGCGTCTTTGATAATCTGCTTCGCAATGCTGTCAATTATAGTTATCCGGATACGGTCATACATTTGTTAATGAAGCGGATGACGAAAGAGCACAAAGTTTTGATTCGTGTACAAAATCATGGGCGGACGATTGCTAAAGAAAAATTGGAACATATTTTTGAGCAGTTTTTCCGTGTGGACGCATCAAGGTCTTCTGCAACGGGTGGTTCAGGACTTGGCTTAGCTATTGCCAGACAGATTGTGGAGATGCATTACGGACAGATACGGGCAGAGAGTGCGGATGAGACAATTGTGTTTGAAGTAGAACTTCCGTGTGAATGAAAATGCGTCGATAAACACTTGATACAAACAACTTTGAAAGGTCATTTGACAAGTATATTTTTCATTGTATAATGAAAGTGGATAGATTATATTTGAATGGAGGACGCCTATATGGACAAAGTATATATACTGGTATTGCTGTTAATGATAATTCCAATATTGATTTGTATAAAATATGCTGGAAAAGTAAAAAGTGAAGTGGCATCTTCTATTGTAAAATGTCTTGTTCTTGTGATTATCACCATTCTTAGTAATGGGGTATTTGTGCTTTCAGACAACCAACTGTTTTCGTATGTTATGGAAGGACTGTATCTGTTTTCTTTTGACGTGCTGTTGATTTATATATTACAGTATTCACAACAGTATACCCGGGTTTTTAACGAAGTGACTTTGTTTCGGACAGGCTGTTTTGTTGTTGCAGGTTTGGATGGAATTTCACTGCTTCTAAATGTATTTTTTCATCATGTATTTACGTTGAAAGCAGAAAACTATATAAGTTTTCAGATGTATCATATTAGTGATAAAACGATTTTTTATTATCTTCATTATGGATTTTCCTATTGTTTGATGTTTTGCATTATTGCATCTTTTTTGACAAAGATTGTGCAAATATCGGATTTTTACCGCAAGAAATATGTTCCAATTTTCGGAGTATTTTGTGTGATTGTTATATTAAATATTGTATGTAATATTTCGGGATTTCCATTAGATATTTCTCTTCCGTTTTTTGTATTTGCATCCATTTTAATTTGTTATTTGACGTTATATCGGTCGCCAAGGGAGTTGATTGATGAAACATTGTCCATTGTGGTGGCAGGTATGAATAATGCGGTAATCTGTTTTGATATTAGTGGGGAATGTGTCTATGCAAATGATCATGCACGCAGTATATTTCATGACTTGTCAAATGATATTGCAGGATTTTCCGAGCAGGTGCAGAATTGGCTGTGTGGACATGATTTTGACAACCGGGACTGCGTGGAATGGAGTGCCCAAAGGACGATTGACAATGAAATACATTATTTTGATATAGAATATAGAAAGATATTTGCAAAGAAGGGTGAATACATAGGATTTTTCTTAAATCTCATTGATACAACAGAAAAACGTCTTGCCTATGAAAAAGAAAAATATTTGGCGACGCATGATACGCTTACCGGATTATATAATAAAGACTATTTTTCAGTAAAAGTAGCAGAAGTTTTAAAAGAAAAAACAGACGAGGACTGGCTGTTAGTATGTTTTGATATTAAGGATTTTAAATTGATTAACGATCTTTTTGGAATTGAAAAGGGAAACGAAGTCCTAAAAATGCAGGCGGACATTTTTAGGGAACAATGTGGTGAAGGTATTGTCCATGGCAGAATTGGTGGGGATAAGTTTGCAATGTGTGTTCCAAAAACTCAATTTTTGGAGCAGAATTTTATGAATATGGTACAGACAATGAGACATGCGTTTGATAATGATATGTATCATTTGTATATGTATATTGGTGTTTACGAAATTACGGACAGAGATGAGGATGTTTCCATCATGTGTGATAAAGCAAATCTTGCCATGAAAACATTGTATGAAAACTATGACAAATCGATTGCCTATTATAGTGATGTTATATTGGATAAAACTATTGAAGAAAAACAGCTTGTAGGGGATTTCGATGAAGCGATTACAAAAGGGCAGTTTTGCATGTACTTACAACCCCAGATGACATCGGAAGGAAAAATGATTGGGGCAGAGGCTCTTGTAAGATGGCAGCATCCGAAACGCGGATTGATTTTTCCGGGAGATTTTATTGAAATTTTTGAGCGGACAGGACTTATTTACCGGCTTGACCGGTTTGTGTGGGAGCTTGCTGTTGAAAAATTGGCACAGTGGCAGAAAAACGGAAGGGATGATCTATATATATCCGTAAATATTTCTACAAAGGATTTTTGTTATATGGATGTTTATAAGACCATCACGTCTCTTGTGGAAAAGTATCAAATTGTGCCATCAACTTTGAAACTGGAGATTACGGAAACGGCTATCATGACGGGAACTGCCGGAGAACTTGAAATCATTGGTCAGTTTAGAAAATATGGTTTTGAAGTGGAAATTGATGATTTTGGAAGCGGTTATTCTTCTTTTAATACGTTGAAGGATATAGATGTTGACGTGTTAAAAATCGATATGGGATTTTTAAGAACAACAAAACCGGAACATTTGGAAAGAAGTATGACGATTTTAAATATGATTATATCTCTTAGTAAAATGCTTGGTCTTTCTGTGATCACAGAGGGCGTGGAGACAGAGGAACAGGTTGTCAAACTCTCACAGATGGGATGCGGAATCTATCAGGGGTATTATTTTTCAAAGCCGATTCCGGTGAGTGAATTTGAGGAGAGATATATGTAGAGGGGGGAGAGCAGGATTGAGACGCGACCGGATTTTTTGTTTCATTTGACATAAAAACCATTCAATGATATTATGATATTAATAAGAAGTGCTACCGCCTATGCGGATAGCCTGATAATTTTGTCAGAAATGACCGCCAAAGTTTGTCAGACAGGGGCGGTTATTTTTGTGTCTTGGAATTATGCTTACCATGCGTATAACCAAGACTATAAAAGGTCGCACACAGTGCGAGCACTGAGATAAGGTCACTAATGGTTAGCATAAGCAAAAACCTCCTCGAAAGATTTCCATAAAAGGATGCTCTATGTAATCGCAAGCTAAAACTCTTGCGGAGAAGGCTAACCGCTTGCCGATAGGGTAGCACTGAAAATATTATAACAGACACGTGATAAAAAAACAACTGCTTCTATTGGATTATTTTACTGTAGAAAGGTTGCTAAAGAACAGGCAAAATGGTATGATTAGTTAGATACAACTAACAACAAGGAAGGGCGAGGACAAAAATATGACAATACTAATCATTCGAATTATGTTCGCACTGGGAGTTGTGGGATATGCAGTCAATATGTACTGTGACCGCATCTTAAGTATATTTCCAAATGGAACAATTAAACTTGATAATATAAAAGAAATAGAAAAAGAGGGTGTGCTGGCGAAGATGTTTTTGATTTAAGTTTTTTATTAATAATGCCGATATTTACACTATAAAGTATGTTTGAAATGGAGTTCAAACGAGTAATACTTTAAGGAGGATGGCATTATGGCAGTAAATGGAATTGGGAATGGTTATTTCTATCCGGTGAAAAATCAAGAGACAGTTGGGATGAAGGCATCGGATTCGAAACCATCGTCTCGGACGGTGGTTAATAATGGTGGTGTGAGTTATGAGAAAAGTATATCGGATGCTGCTTCATCCGGTCTTGATTTTATACAGGAAGTGGAAAAGCGAAATAGTGGAACTAAGTTTTTTGTGGGAACTGTAGGTTACGGGCAGACATATGGCAATTCATCGGATGTGAATTTTGTAATTCATCCGAAATATTTAGACAAACTGGGAACTGATGAAGAGGCGAGAATGACCTTTGAAAAGGATGTTAAGTTTTTAACGAATTGCTCCAAACAGTTTAAGGCACAGATGAAAGCACAGGGGCGGGAAGTGGTAAGCGACGGCTGGTTTTGCGACGAAAATGGAAACTGGGGCGGCTGGGTTATTACAAAAAATTCAGATAAGAGTTCCTTTTTGAAGAAAATGTCAGACCATACAAATGAAATTTTAGAAAAGAAACTGGCAAAGAAAAAAGGAAAAGCGTGCCGGGCGTATTTACAAAACCGATTTAAGGGGATTCAATTTCGATTAACAGGAGGAGATGAAAAATGCAGGTAAATGGACTGAGCGGAGCTGGTTCCAAGACAGCTGGAATTAAAATGGCACAGAAGATGGATTCTTTTAGCATAAATATTAAAAACGAGATTGCCAGAAAGCAGAAAGAGCAGCAGGAAATTTCTTCGAATAAATCATTGAGTGCAGAAGAAAAAATGAAAAAACGTCAGGAAATACAAAGACAAATCAATGACTTATATAATCAACTGCGGCAGCATCAGATTGAGCAGAGAAGAGAAAAACAGCAGGCAGAGATGTCTGCAGGAAACAATCGTGCAGCTGCAAATGAAGATAAACAAACGGCTGGATTATCACAGGCTAGTATGGAGTCTATGATTTCGGCAGATTCTGCTATGGCACAGGCAAAGGTGCAGGGCAGAGCGGTGACCGGAATGGAAGGCAGAATCAGAGGGCTGAAAGCTGAAATCAGACAAGATGCGGGAAGTGGCAGCAGCGTTAAAAAGAAACAAGAAGAGCTTGAAAAACTGGAGCAGAAGAAATTGTCAGCATCTGCATCCCAGATGAATACTTTGGGAACACTAAATCAAAAGATTGCTGATGTGGCAAAAGAAAAAGAGGATGAGGATAAGGAAGTTGCCAGTTCCTTCACAAAATGCTAGTATAGGAAAGAGGCAGGTGATACTTTTGAAAGCAGAGCAGGTAATCAGAGAAACGGCAAATCTTTGTCGGGATTTTGGAGCAAAAGAAGTTATATTATATGGTTCAAGAGCAAAGGAAACTGCGAGGGAACGAAGCGACATTGACATTGCAGTAACCGGTGTCAAAGATTTTGATGCACTTGTCGAAGAAGTGGAAAATCTGCCAACATTATACAGCGTCGATATGGTAAATATGGATACTTGTAAAAATCAGTTGTTATTGGAGGATATCAGACAGTATGGACGAAAAATTTAATCGCCGGTTTACATCATTTTGTAATTCGCTGGATGCATTGGCAGAGGCAAAAAACAGAGATTTTTCTGATTCATTTGTCTTGAGTGGAACAAGTGCAAAGTTTAGTATTACATTTGATTTGGCATGGAAGGTTATGAAAGACATTTTGGTGCAGTATTATGCAATAACAGGTTTTGTTACCGGTTCCCCAAGGGAAGTGTTGCGAGAGGCATTCAAAGCAAATTTGATTTCTGATGAGGCATGGATGGAAATGCTAAAAGTGAGGAATGAACTTACTCATGATTATGATTGCGAAATTGTGAAAACGCATTGTGACGCAATTGTTAAGAAATATATTGATCTGTTTTATATTTTTGCCGACAAAGTGAAGCAGTTGGGGGATAGCCTTAATTAGAGGTCGTGTATCGTTATTAGATGTGGTAACAACCGTATACAGGAAAGTGTTCCGGGACGCATTTATAAGATAAGGATAAACTGAGTTTGGCTGGTTTTGTTTGCGTCAAATATTCGTTGCCAGTTTCTTTGACTTTTCTCCTGAATTACGGAAATCAAAAAGTGCCAACGACTTGACACATACCCATTTTCTGCTATACTAAAGATAGTGGATAAAACTGCGATAGGATTGTCGCAGAGTTAAGGTAATGGAGTACCGATGCAGTAATCAAAGGAGTGAATGTTATGAATAATATGTATGGATTAGGAACATATGGAGCAAATTCATTTGTAGACACATTTTTTGGAACTAGCAGTACAAGGGGCGGCTCACTTTTGTCGTCGATTGGCGACTTGCAGATGATTCAAAAAGGTGCTTACAAAAAAGCGATGAAAGCTTATGTGGCAAAACAGAAGAGCAGTGATTCTGCGGAGACAATTAAAAACTCCGGTACAGCAGACAGTGGCACAAAGTTGTCTGGTTTAAAGAGTTCGTCACAGAAGCTGTATCAGGCAGCAAATGATTTAAAAAATGCTTCTTATGGTGATAATACAAAAGCAGAAGATTTATTAGATAAGGCGAAGAACTTTGTGAGCCAGTACAACAGTGTACTTGGTACAACAAAAAGTATGAACTCATATAGTATTTTGCAGACGGCTGTATGGGGAACGGAACAGATGAATCTGAGTCAGGGACTTTTGAATAAAGTTGGAATTACAATCAATGACGATAATACATTGTCTTTGGATGAGACGAAATTCAAGGCAGCAAATATGAGTGATTTGAAGGCACTGTTTTCAGGCAGCGGTTCACTTGCTGACCGCGTGGCACAGAAAGCATCGACACTGTACAATCAGAGTACAAACCAGATTGCATTGAATCAGGGCAAGTCGACATATACGATGTTTGGCACGTTGATTTAACGAAAAAGAATAAACGAATACAACCGTGCGGCACAGACAGGAAGGACGCTGTTTGTGCCGTTCGTATGTTGAAGGAAAGGAAGAGAAGGATGCACCGTTTTTTTGTACCGGAGGAAAACCGCACGGAAAATGAAATTGTGATACATGGGGATGATGTAAACCATATCCGCAATGTTCTCAGGATGACAAAAGGGGAAAAGATAATGGTTTCCTGTGGGAAAGGTGTGGATTATGAGTGCGAGATTCTGGCGGTTTCCGATAGCGAGATAAGTCTTTTGATTCGGGATGAGAAACCGGCGGTTTCAGAACTTCCGGTGGAAATTACATTGTTTCAGGCACTGCCGAAAAAAGATAAAATGGAACTCGTGATTCAAAAGGCGGTGGAATTGGGAGCAGCATCCATTGTGCCGGTGAAAACAAAACGATGCGTGGTAAAACTGGACGCCAAAAAAGAAGAAAAGAAAGTGACAAGATGGCGTACTATTGCTGAATCGGCCGCAAAGCAAAGCGGTAGAGGTGTTTTACCGAAAGTGACGGCGGTGAAAAGTTTTTCGGAAGCACTTTCTATGGCAAATGAAATGGATTATGTGATGATTCCTTACGAATTGTGCGAGGGCATGAAAGAGTCAGTTCTTTCCTTTACGGAGGCCTCTCAAATAAAAAGAGGCGGCCGGATTGGTATTTTTATCGGACCGGAAGGCGGTTTTGAACGCGGGGAAGTGGAAGCGGCAGTGGCACAAGGGATTAAACCGATTTCTCTTGGTAAACGAATTTTGCGGACGGAAACGGCAGGGTTAGCAGCGTTGTCGATTCTTATGTTTTTAATCGAAGGAAGAAATGAGGAAGAATAAATGGAATGTTATTTGGATAATGCGGCGACGACGAGGCCATTTTCAGAGGTCTGTGACTTGGTGACGCGGGTGATGTACGAGGACTTTGGAAATCCATCATCCCTTCACATGAAAGGTGTTATCGCAGAGCGTTATGTGAGACAGGCGAGAGAACAGATTGCCAAAACGTTAAAGTGTGCGGCGAAAAACATTGTTTTTACAAGCGGCGGTACGGAGAGTAATAACATGGCGCTGATTGGTTCAGCACTTGCAAATGCCCGTGCAGGCAAGCACATTATCACAACCTGTTTTGAGCATGCGGCTGTTTATGAGCCGCTGTTATATTTAGAAAAAATGGGTTATGAAGTCACTTACCTTCCCGTGGATTCAATGGGGCATGTGAGTGAGGAAACGCTTGAGAATGCATTACGTAAGGATACGATTTTAGTCTCTACGATGCTTGTGAATAACGAAGTTGGTGCGATTTTGGATGTCGAGAAATTTTCTAAAATTGTAAAAGCATTTAACAAGGATATTATTTTCCATGTAGATGCGATTCAGGCATATGGGAAAATGAATATTTATCCAAAACGAATGGGAATTGATTTGCTGAGTGTCAGCGGTCATAAAATTCATGGACCGAAAGGAACCGGATTTTTATATGTTGGGGATAAGGTTAAAATTCATCCCTATATTCATGGCGGTGGGCAGCAGCAGGGGATGCGCTCCGGAACGGAAAATGTACCGGGAATTGCCGGGCTTTCTCTGGCTGCAGAAAAAATGTATGCAAATCTGGAGGAAAATAGAAAGCACTTGTATGAATTGAAACAGTATTTTGTTTCTCATATTGGAGAAGTTGATGGGGCTGTTGTAAATGCCTGTGATGCTTCTGCGGTAGAAGAGACGGCACCTCATATTGTGAGTGTGAGTTTTGACGGTGTCCGAAGCGAGGTGCTTTTGCATGCCCTTGAGGAAAAAGAAATTTATGTTTCTTCCGGGTCCGCCTGTTCCTCAAATCATCCGGGAATCAGTGGAACGCTGAAAGCGATTGGCGTTGCAAATGAGCGGCTTGACTGTACGCTGCGGTTTAGTTTTTCCGTGGAGACACAGATTGAGCAGTTAAAACAGACAATTACGGAATTAAAACAATTGGTACCGGTGTTAGCACGGTATACAAGACGATAGAAGGAGAGAAAAATGGTACGAGCTTTTTTGATTAAATATGCAGAAATCGGAATTAAAGGAAAAAACCGTTATGTATTTGAAAATGCATTGGTTCGCCGTGTGCGTGAGCGTTTGGACCGCTGTGTGGGTGAATTTATGGTAGAGAAGGAGCAGGGACGCGTCTACGTGGAGGTTCTTTCGGATGATTTTGACAAGGAAGAAGTGATGGAAGGGCTGAGCCATGTTTTTGGTATTGCTCATATCTGCCCGGTTGTTCTAGTGGAGGATAAAACATTTTCCCATGTATGTGAGGAACTGGTGACTCATATGAAAGAAGAACTGGGTGACCGCCCATTCACATTCAAAGTATTTGCCAAACGAAGCGATAAAAAATATGAGATGAAAAGCCCGGATATCTGCATGCAGGCTGGTGAGTATATCATTGAAAATATGCCAAATGCGTCGGTTGATGTGCACCATCCGGAAATTAAAGTGTATATTGAAATCCGCAAACGTGCTTATGTGTATGTGACAAGTATCAAAGGACCCGGCGGTATGCCGGTTGGTACAAGTGACCGCTCAATGCTGCTTTTATCCGGAGGTATTGACAGTCCGGTTGCCGGCTATATGATGGCAAAACGTGGCGTGAAAATTGAAGCAGTTTATTTTCATGCACCGCCATATACAAGTGAGCGTGCCAAACAAAAGGTTGTAGATTTAGCGCGTCTTGTTTCCGAGTATGCGGGTAATATTAATCTCCATATTGTGAATTTTACAGATATTCAGCTGTATATTTATGATAAATGTCCGCACGATGAATTGACAATTATTATGCGCAGATACATGATGCGGATTGCAGAAAAAATTGCGAGAGAACGTCACTGCTTATCACTGATTACCGGTGAAAGTGTCGGACAGGTGGCGAGCCAGACAATGCAGAGTTTAGCGGCAACGGATGCGGTATGTAATATGCCTGTGTTCCGTCCGGTGATTGCTTTTGATAAAAATGAAATTATTGAGATTGCGGAAAAGATTGATACCTTTGAGACATCGATTCAGCCGTTTGAAGACTGCTGTACGATTTTTGTGGCAAAGCATCCGGTGACGAAACCGGACATTGCAAAGATGGAAGAGTCTGAGAAAAACTTAGCGGAAAAAATTGATGAAATGGTAAAGAAAGCGATTGAAGAACGTGAAGTAATCTGTGTGAAACCAGAATAAAATTTTGTGGGGCGGTGCGTCGTTTTGAGACAAAAAAAGAAGCGGCCATCATGCCGCCCCATGCTAAGTAACAAACCCAATATTATATTTTTTATTTAACGATGAACTCGTCAAGTTTAGCAAGAATTTCATCAATGTTGTTCTCGCTGTGAATATTGAGGTCGATTGGTTTTGACAAATCCAAGCTGAAAATACCCATGATGGATTTTGCATCAATAACGTATCTTCCGGATACTAAGTCAAACTCTGCATCGTACTTTGTTACTTCGTTGACAAAAGCTTTTACTTTGTCGATTGAGTTTAAAGAAATTTTAACTGTTTTCATACTATATTACCTCCTTATTTTGTGTTAAGAGATTTTCCTCTCTTCACGTATTATATTAGTATGATTAGAGAAGTATGTCAATATAAAAAATAAACGAGGTCTTTTCAAAAAAAAATTGTTTTTTGTGCAAAATGCTATGGAAGGAAAAGAATAAAATGAAAGTTGCTTTTTTAACACTTGGCTGTAAAGTAAATTTTTATGAAACGGAGCAAATGATGGAACAGTTTCAGTCTCTTGGCTTTGATGTAGTAGATTTTCAGGAAAAAGCGGATGTTTATATTGTAAATACGTGTACGGTGACGAATATGGCTGACCGGAAATCCAGGCAGATGTTACACCGTGCGAAAAAGAAAAATCCGGATAGTTTAGTAGTGGCAGTTGGCTGCTATGTTGAGAGCGGAGAGGCAAAACTTGAAGAGGATTCGGCTGTTGATGCCTTTTTCTCAAATCGGGAAAAAGAGCATATGGCAGAGCGTTTTGTGGAACAATTTCATTTGATGCCGAAAGAAACACAGACGATGGGAAGCCGTCATGTGGAGCATGAGAGAACAAGAGCATATCTGAAAATTCAGGATGGATGCAATCAGTTTTGTACTTATTGTATGATTCCTTATGTCAGAGGCAAAGGTAAGTTAGTCAGCATGCCGGAGGATGAGGTTATTTCTCATGTAGAATTGTTGGCGAAGCAGGGCTATAAAGAAGTTGTTCTTACCGGGATTCATCTGTCTTCTTATGGCGTGGATTTTTCGGATGCATTAAATTTTGTCTCCCTTGAAGGTAAACCGCTTTTAGCTGTGATTTCAAAGGTGGCAGAAATCGAGGGGATTGAGAGAATTCGGCTTGGCTCACTCGAACCAAGAATTATTACGGAATCTTTTGCAAAAGAACTTTCGGCAATAAAAAAAGTGTGCCCGCATTTCCACTTATCCCTGCAGAGCGGATGTGATACGGTATTAAAGCGGATGAACCGGCATTATACAAGTGCAGAGTATAAGGAAAAAGTGGAAATTCTGCGAAAATATTTTGATTATCCGGCGATTACCACGGATGTCATAACGGGATTTCCGGGAGAAACCGAGGAAGAATTTTTGATTACAAGAAATTTTCTGAGGGAAATTGCTTTTTCCGATTTGCACATTTTCCCTTATTCGCCACGCAGAGGAACAAAAGCTGCGGCAATGACAGATCAGGTTGACTCACAGGTGAAGAAACACAGAAGTGATTTACTGATTCAGGACACGAAGGAATATCAGAAAACTTATGCGGATGCCTTTCTTTCAAAACGGGAGAAAGTACTGTTTGAAGAAGTCGTTTCCCATGAAGGGAAAGAGTTTCTGATTGGACACAACGAACGTTATGTAAAGATTGGCGTTTTAGCATCTGAGGCAGCAGAAAAAGGGTATGGGGAAAATGAGATTCATGAGGTGTTTGTGGAGCATGTGTTGGTGTGAGACATATATCATACCCTTTCGGGTATAATATAATGAAGAAAACTTGACATTATACCCGAAAGGGTGTAAAATGATGCGTATAAATGATGGGAAAGGGGCAATAATTATGAATAAGATTGCCGAATTTATAAAGATAAATCGAAAAGCCGCAGGACTTACGCAGGAGGAATTTGCTATGCGTTCAGGACTGGGGCTTCGTTTTGTTAGAGAATTGGAACAGGGAAAAGAGACTGTACGGATGGATAAAGTAAATGTGGCTCTTTCGATGTTTGATATGGAGGCAGTTCCTGGGCGGAAGGAGGATGAATGATGGAGGAAGTATTTCGAACAGCATATGTTTATGTACGAAATGTATTTGCTGGTACACTGTGTGAAACAGAGGATGGGTATTCTTTTGCATATGATAAAGAATATATAGAAAATGAAAATGCGAGTGCTGTGTCATTAACACTTCCATTGACGAAAGAAATGTACAATTCAAAAACATTATTTCCTTTTTTTGACGGCTTGATTCCGGAGGGGTGGCTGTTAGGAGTGGTAAGCCGGAATTGGAAAATAAATGTTTCGGACCGTTTTGGATTATTGCTTGTTGCGTGCAAAGATGGAATCGGAAATGTGAGTAGTACAAAGGGTCTTATGAGCGGTGTGCAAAAGTAATAAACAGATATTCCAGTCGAAAGGGACTGGATATGACGGAGTTATTTATACGCTTGGTTTTTTCCTATATTGTTGGAAATTCGGATATGCATTTGAAGAATTTCTCACTAATTGAAACGTCTGCAGGGAATGGTAAATATATTTTGTCACCGGCATATGATTTGCTTCCGGTTAATGTGATTATGCCGGAGGATGAAGAACAGTTTGCGATACCAATGAATGGCAAGAAACGAAATATTCGGAAAAATGATTTTTTAAAATTTGCGGAACAATGCAATATTTCTCGAAAGTCGGCGGAGAAAATGATGGCAAACCTGATTCAAAAAAAAGATAAATTTATTGAAATGTGTAAGGAATCGTATTTGCCCCCACATATGAAAGATAGTTTGATTAAACTGATGGAGGAACGGATAGAGAATCTTGGTTAAGAATTGGAAGGAGAATATATGATGGAAAAAGAAATCTTAAAAGAACCACAGTTTACCGATGAAATTGTATCAATTATAAGAAGTGGTCTGCCGGATGAAGAAATTATTGAGAAATTACATGACTACCATGATAATGATATTGCAAGAAGTTTAGAAGCACTGACAAAAGAAGAAAGAATCCATTTATATAATATATTAGAGCCTGAATGGGTATCTGAAATTTTTACTTTTATTGAGGAACCGGAAGACTATATTGAGGAAATCGGGATTGACAAACTGGCGGCAGTTATCAATGAAATGGATTCTGATGACGCAGTTGATTTGCTGGAGGAAATTGATGAGAGTGTAAAGGAAAAACTGCGTCCGATTCTGCACGAGGATGTCAAGGCAGATATTCAGTTGATTCATTCGTATGATGAAGAGGAAATTGGTAGTCTTATGACGACCAATTATATCTGTATTAAAAAGACATTGAATATTCGCCAGGCTATGCGTGAGCTGATTGTACAGGCAGGTGAAAACGACAATATTTCAACGCTTTATGTTGTGGATGAGAATAATAAATTCAGTGGTGCGATTGATTTAAAGGATTTAATTATTGCCAGAGAAAATGATGATTTGGATGACCTCATTAGTTATTCGTATCCGTATTTGTTAGACTGCGAAAAGATATCCGACTGCATTGAAAAAATCAAGGATTATGCTGAGGATTCGCTTCCGGTATTAAATGATAAAAAAGAAATTATTGGTATTTTGACGGCTCAGGATGTTATCGAGGCAGTTGATGATGAGATGGGTGAGGATTATGCGAAGTTAGCCGGTTTGACAGCAGAGGAAGACTTGCGTGAGACAACAAAGGAAAGTATGAAAAAAAGACTGCCATGGTTAATCATCCTGCTTCTTTTGGGTATGGGCGTGTCAACTGTGGTTGGCTCATTTGAAGCTGTGGTGGCGGTGATTCCGATTGTGATTTGTTTCCAGTCCCTTATATTAGATATGGCGGGAAATGTCGGCACACAATCACTGGCGGTAACGATTCGCGTACTGATGGATGATGAATTGAATGCAAAAGCAAAACTTCGGCTTGTGCTGAAAGAAATGAAAGTTGGCTTCTGCAATGGGCTGCTTTTGGGCGGACTGGCATTTGTCTTTTTGGGACTGTATATTTTCGGCTTAAAGGGCTATGCCCTTCCGACGGCATTTTTGGTGTCCGGCTGTGTTGGCGTGTCACTGCTTTTAGCAATGGTAATTTCAAGTCTGGTAGGAACATTAGTGCCACTGTTTTTTGCAAAAATTAAAATTGATCCGGCAGTTGCATCCGGTCCATTGATTACTACGGTAAATGATTTGGTGGCTGTGGTCACGTATTATGGATTGGCATGGCTGTTCCTGATTCCCATAATGGGTTAAAAAAAGAAGTTCATTCGTATCGAGACGAGATAACGCTTTCACGTTATAGTCTCTCACGAATGAACTTCTTTTTCTACTTTCTATGCTTCAAACTTAAACCAGTCAAAGTCAAATTTACTACCCGGCATAAAGATAAAGTTTACTTTTCCGTATCCGGTAAAGCCGCTAATTGGGAAAGTGACTTCTTTGTAATCATCACTCTGCGTAAATTCTGCCATGTGATTGATCTCTCTGCCGTCTTCTGCAAAGAAGCGGATGTGAATCGTGTTGACAGGAATTGGTGAGTGACCGCAGATTGTAATTTTTGATGGTCCTTCTTCACCAAAATCCATATGCTCAAATTCGAGTGTAACATTATTTCCGATGTCAGTAATTTGTTTTTCTAAAACGGTAAACATATCACCGGAAATCGTATTGTTTTCGATGGCGTATACTTTTCCGTAGGCTTTGCTTAATGTCTTGCAGTAAAAGCCCTGTAAGGAAAGTTTGATGCTTGGGTATACCACGATGGAAATGCTTTGTACACCGCGGATTCGCTCCGGCAGAGTGTAAACATTTTCCTGATAGTGGTTATACCAGCTCTTTGCCTGATACTTGTCTTTGACAAGGCATTTGCCGTCTTTTTCAGAGTCACCAAGCCAGATTTCAATTGGCAGCTCATCTTCAAACGAGAAAATCGGAATGTGAATCTCATCTGATCCATATTCGCCAAAGTCCACATTTTCAAAGAGAAAGCGGGTGCGCTCTTCAGCGGTGATATAGACACCACCTTGAAAACTTAACTTAGCTTCGTTTGTGCAGTCCTTATAGTCGATGCCGTTTACCATTTTGTACGGATTTAAAGTTGCTTCGCCGAGGCCTGTCACACAAAATTCCAACTCGGACATTACTTCCATCACATCGCGTCCGTTTTTACAGCTGCAACATAGGCGGAATTCACCATCGCCTAATGCGTGGATGGTTGCCTCGGTTCCGTTTGTCTCGATTTTCACACTATTGCTTTCGACACCATCAAGTGTAACCGCCTTAAATTCAATTTCCCGGTAGGTTGCATCCGCAGGAAGAATTTTTGCGGTAACGGTAGTTTCTGTCGCATTTTCATCGAAATGATTGGTGCCGTGGTTCGTTAATTCAATTTTGCGAACCGGAATTTCATCGGTTAAATCTTCTGCGGATTCTTTATTTTCCATGAAGCAGGAAATACCATCACGGACATCACAAGAAATGGCAGGAATCGAAAGGGTGGCAGCAGTAAGTCCTTTGGAAGTGACTTCGATATCAATGGTTCCCGGTGTGTCTTTGGCAGCGATAATTGCCAGAAGACGACCGCTGAATAAGCGGCGGCTCGTTCCTTTGTAGGAATCAAAGTCGGTGCTGTCACCGTTGTCCAGCCCGATTAAACGTCCGGCACCGCTGACGTGAACCTGAACACGGCTGCGGCTGTTTGCAACAAATGTATCGTTTTCATCGAGAGTGTTAATCTCGACAAATAAAAGGTCTTCGCCATTTGCTAAAAGTTGTTCTTTGTTCGGCTTGCATACGATTTTTTTGGCATCGTCAAAAGATTTTTGTACGGTTTCTGCAATTACCGCATCGTTTTCATCGTAAGCAACTGCTTTTAGCTCACCCGGCTCATAGGCAATCTGCCAGTCGCAGGCTAAGTGAGTGCCCTTTTTGTGGTCAATCGTCTGTGCACCAAGAGATTTGCCGTTAAAGAATAATTCGACTTTTGGCGCATTGGAAAAGGCACGGACATCAATTTTCTGACCGATATTAAAATCCCAGTAAGGCAGGAGATGAACCATCGGATTTGTCTTATAATCCGTCCACTCAGCCATGTAATGATAGTAGCTGTCCTTTGGAAAACCGGCGGTGTCAACCTGACCGAAATACGAATTTTTTGTAAAATATGGTGTCGGCTCGCCGATATAATCAAAACCGCTCCAGATAAACTGACCAAAACAGTAATCACGGTCACGGTGGGCAGATACAACGACGTCTGTATTTTTAGCTCCCCAGTTTGTGGTACAGTTGCCAAGGGAAGAGCATTGTCCGTCATCGTAAGTTAATAAACGGTTTGTCAGTGGGAAATGGTAAATACCACGGCTTTGCAGAGTGGAAGAAGTTTCACTTCCGAAAATGCACCAGTCCGGATATTTTTCGTGGTGTTCATCATACAGATGTTCCATATAATTGTAACCGACCAAATCAACTTCAGCAGCACATTTCTGAGCTCCCTCACCGCCCATGATATTAGAACCCATGCCAATAACGGCATTGCCGTAGTAGTCAAGTTCTTTGACAGCATCCCGTAACATTTTTGTTACTTCTAATCCACGGTCAAAATTGATGTCGTGGATTTCGTTTCCGATGCCCCAGATAAAGACGGATGGGTGGTTTCTGTCTTGACGTACCCAGCTTGTCAAATCGGTTTTCCACCAGTCTTTAAAATAATTTCCGTAATCGTAATCGGTCTTGCAGTGTTCCCACATATCAAAACTTTCCGTGTACAAAAGAAGACCCATTTCATCACATAATTCCATCAGTTCCGGTGCCGGCATATTATGTGCACTGCGGATGGCATTAACACCCATTTTCTGCATAATTATAAGCTGGCGTCTGACAGCCTCGCGGTTTATGGCAGCACCGAGTGCACCGAGCGTATGGTGTTCACAGGAACCGTTGATTTTTACATTTCTGCCATTCAAAAAGAAACCTTTATCCGGGTCAAATGCAATTGTCCGGAAACCAAAGCGTTCATCACTGGAATCAATGGCAGTTTCGTCTTTTATAATTTCACTATGTACGGTGTACAAATTCGGTGACTCAATATCCCAAAGAAGTGGGGCTTCAAAAGTCATTGTCTGTTTGCTTACGGTAAGGCCGCAAGGAATGGTAAGAGTTTCTTTGCTTGTACCGGCCACTTTACCATCCGGTGCAAGTACTTTGTGGCAAAGAGTAACCTCGCAGGCAGAATCGGTATCGTTTTGAATCTCGTAGTCGGCATGCAGAATAAAAGCATCCCCCTCTTTTTTTGCTGACAGATAACCGCCGTCTGTTGTGAAATGAACGGCAGGACGTCTTACAAGCCAGACGTTTCGGTAAATGCCGGAGCCCGGATACCAGCGGCTGTTTGGAAGTTCATAGGTGTTTTTTACCCAGATGGTATTCTCGCCCTCTTTGACATAGGAAGTCAAATCAATTTCAAACTGTGAGTAGCCGTAAGGCCATGTGAAAATTTTCTCTCCATTCAGATAGATTTCATTATCCATGTATACGCCTTCAAACAGTATGGAAAGGCGGTCTAAACCGAGGGCAGGCACCGTAAAAGTTTTTTTGTAGCAGCTGACTCCCTGAGCGTACAAATCTTTGCTGTCGTAAATCATCCAGTCATGCGGGATGTCAACCGGCTCCCAGTCTTTTGCATTGAAGAATGTATCGATGGTCGTTTCCAGTGGTTCTCTGTGGAAAAACCAGTCGTTGTTAAAAAGCTGTTTCATAAAGGTTATCCTCCTAAAAAGTCGTTTTGAATGTGGGTTAATTATCTATGTATAAGGATAGCAAAAAACTTTGACACAGGCAATGAATTTCTTTATACTTAAGATGTAGTTTTTTTGAAAGGGAAAAAATATGCAGATTTGTAAAATTGTGCCGGAGAAACTAAGACCGGCATTGGAACTTATCTGGGAAGTCTTTGAAGAATTTGAGGTGCCGGATTATGAAGAAATGGGGATTCAGACTTTCCGCCATTTTATTGAGTATCATAATATGGTGGAAAAAGTCAATCAGGGCGAAATGAAATTTTATGGGTGCTATCTCAATCAATATTTGATTGGAGTAATTGCCCTGCGCACAGGACAGCACATTAGTCTTTTGTTTGTGAGGGGGAAGTTTCATCATCTGGGAGTGGCAACGAAGCTGATGAAAGTAGTGGAAAATGAGGTATTAGCTCAGAATCCTAAAATTCGTGCGGTTACGGTAAATGCTTCGCCGTATGCTGTGGGCTTTTATGAAAAAAACGGTTTTGTTGCACTTAATAAGGAACAAAAGGCGGATGGGATTCGTTTTACGCCGATGAGAAAGGCATTGTAAAGGAGGAGAATATGAAGAAAAAAAGAGTGTTGTCTACGGTTCTTCTGATTGTGTTTATAGTCGTATTTTTAGCCAGTGGGGGATATTTATTTCATTATTTCTGGATGGCGAAACAAACAGAAAACGAATTATCACAATTGCAGCAGATTAGGCAGGAGGCTTTTTCGGACACCGAAGAAGAAACAGAAGTGAAATCCGAAACCGGACGGTCGATTCAAAAGGGATACCGTAAGCTTTATAAGAAAAATTCAGATTTAATCGGCTGGGTAACGGTGAAAAATACAAAAATTGATTATCCGGTTATGCAGACGAAAAAAGATTCGGAATATTATTTACATCGCAATTTTGAGAAAAAATCCGATGTGAACGGACTACCGTTTTTAGATGCTAAGTGTGACATTGATGAGTTAAAAGGAAATTTGATGGTTTACGGTCATCACATGAAAAGCGGTTTGATGTTTGCGCATTTGGAGGATTTTGAAAAGGCAGATTTTTATAAAAAGCATAAAACGATTGAGTTTGATACGCTTTATGAGAAGCGGCAGTATGAGGTTGTAGCAGTATTTCGCTCGAAAGTGTATAAAGAAAATGAGGATGTGTTTAAGTATTACCGGTATGTAGGAAAACTGTCAAAAAAACAGTATGAAACCTATGTGAAAAATTGTAAGAAATTATCAATTTACAAAGATGGGGCAACGCCGGCTTACGGAGAGCAGCTTCTGACTTTGGTAACTTGTGCTTATCATACGGAAAACGGGCGGTTTGTAGTTGTGGCTAGAAAGAAGGAGAATGTATGACAAAGGAAATGTGGCAGTTAGCCAGAATGCATGAACTCAAAGACTTTGGAGAAAGACTTTCGCATTATGAAAATGATGAAATGCTCATTGATGAGGTGGATGAGGGATTCTGTAATATGATGGGTTATACGCAGTCGGAACTTATGATACGCAGCTGTGGTAAAGTGGGAGATTTGATTTATCCACCGGATTATGAGGAAATTCGTTATCAGATTCGAAAAAATCTGAAACAGAGCGGCAGTTACACGTGCCGTTACCGCATGAGAAAGAAAGACGGTTCACTTATCTGGGTGTGGGAAAACGGACGCTATGAAAAAGATGATACCGGAAGAAAAAATATCCGTTCTTTAGTCGTTGATGTTTCACGCGAAGAAAAAACGATGAGGGAAAGAGACACGACCTATGATAACATTCCGGGTGGTGTGATGACCGTTCTTGTTACCGATACGAATTTCTACATTATGGAGGCAAATCACCAGTATTTTACAATGGTGGGAACAACGAGGGAGCAGTACCTTGGCAGTTCCGGTATTTATACGTATCCGCAGGATTTGCCGGGGCTTCGCAGCCACATCATTGAGCAGGCAAGAAAACAGGAACCGCTTGATTACGATTTTCGTACCAGGCATCCTCGTTATCAGGATACAAGATGGTACCGGATGGTCGGCAGATATTATCAGGAAAGCGAAGAGGGATGCGAGTATTTATGTACGCTTTTGGATGTCACGGAACAGAAACGTACGATGTACCGCTTAGAGCGGGAAAAAGAGCGTTATATGATTGCTTCGGGGATTAATGCCCACTTTCTGTTTGAATACGATGTAAAGGAAAAACAGATGCAGTTTTATGAAGATTCCGAACATATGACATTTTCTTTATGCGTGGAAAAACAGTGTAAGGGAACGCTGAATGAAATTATGTATGATTCCGGTCTTTTGTACCCGGAGGATAAGGGTGTTTTTGACTTTTTATATACGGATGAAATTTCGGCATCCTCACAGATTCGTTTTTTAACAAAGGAGAATTCTACCGGCAAAGAGAGTTATCAGTGGTATGAATTTGCAGTCACGAAAGTATTGGAAAAGGGTCAGGTTGTTCGCCTGGTTGGCAGTATGAAAAATATTGAGGAACAGAAAAAACAGGAGGAAGAGCGGCTCGAATTACAGAATATTTATCAAAAACAGGCAGATAAAATTTATGAAATCGTAATCAAAGTTTCTCTGCGTGACCACACAATGAAGGGATATTTTACCGGAGAGGAAGCTTTTGAAGACATTTACCCGTTTACCATGTTTGAAGATTTTGTGGAAAAAACGGCAACTCATTACGTGCACCCGGAGGATAAGGCGCGTTTTTATACGGTATTTGATTTGGATAACATGAAAGACGTGCTGGAGTCAAGTTCGATTGAGGAAGTTTTATTTTTCCGCATTAATAAACCGGGTGGGGATTATCGATACAAATGTTTCCGCTACAGCTATCTGGGAAGTGACACGGATACAATTATTGTTGAAGCACAGGATATGCATGAATTGAGACTGATTCAGTTAAAAGAGGAAGAATCAAACCGCAGATTGATGGCGACAGCGTTAAAAGAAGCAAAGGATATGGTGGAGATGAGAAGAAATTTTCTGGCTATTTTAACAAGAGAAGTAATGGCGCCGGTTCAATATGTAAGCGCGGAACTTTATAAGCAGGAGAATCTGCAAGAGCGAATTGGAGAAATCCGCACGGCCGCTCAGTATGTACTCGAAGTTATTGAGAGTATGTCAGAATACGAAATAATTGAACAGGGGAAAATGGTGATTGAAAACAATTCTTTCTCTCTGGCAAAACTTGTAAATGGAGTGGTTACTGACTGGAAAGAGAGAATGAACCGGGCAAAACTAACGCTAGAGGCAAACTTTGATTTGGATGGAGAACTGTGTTTTGGAGATGAAAAGCGTATTCTCGAAATTTTTAACCACATTCTTGGAAACTGCCTGCTAAATTCAGAGGAATCTTCTACTGTGCGTGTATTCGGAACAGTGGAAAAAAGAGGGGACGACCAGTTTTTATTATCTGTTATGTTTGAGGACTGGGGACTGCCAATTGATGAGTCTTCATTTGGCAGAAACTATCTTTTGGATCATGTAAACACCAGAATGGACTGGAAGCGAAAAGAGGGTATTTACTGTACAACATTCTCATTGGTGGTTGCCAGACGCTTATCGGAATTTCTCGGTGGAAGATTGGAATTAAGCCGTCGAGGAGGAAATGTGAATGTGATGAAATTGGAACTTCCGTTAAAGAAGAGCTGGAAAGATAAGATTACGCAGTTAGAGCTAAAACCGGAACTTTTCCCAAATGATGTATCATTGAAAGGCTATAAAATTCTGGTTATTGAGTCGCAGAATGAGGAATCTGATATGATGGGGGTACGGTTTCGTGTCTGTGGAGCACAGGTGGATGTTGCTTATTCTGCAAAAGAAGGGTTGGAATTATGGGAGAGTTATGTGGCAGAGCCATTTGATGTTGTTGTGGTGGATGGATATTCATTAGCAATTGATTATGAAGATTTTGCACTGGAATTTCGCAGCCGTGAACGGGCAAAAAAAGTTCCTTTGTTTGTATTGGTGGATGAAATCCACCAAAAAAGCATTGAATCCAGTATACAAATAGGAATCAATGCTTTTTTGGAGAAACCACTACAGATGAAGCGCTTTTTACAACTTTTAGAATCTTTTTACCGCTGACTTAGGTTACCATACTTTTCCTTACGTTTTCGCTTGTTTTGATAGAGTAAATCGTCGCTGGCTTTCATGTACTGCTCTCGCAATATGGAAAGTGACGGGTCGGAGATGGTATATCCGAAACTGGCGTTGACGCAGTATGGAAGGCTGCTGTCAGCGTTAAAATCTTTTAAGTACTGTAAGAAGTTTTCGGTATACTGTTTTGCCTTCTCTTCGCTGTAGTCATAACCGAATACAGCGAATTCATCGCCACCGATGCGGGCACAGATTTCACACCCGGAGCAGGCTTGACGCATTGCATCGGCAATTGTCTGAAGTGCTAAATCTCCATGAGAATGTCCATAAACATCGTTAATGTATTTCAGGTTATCCATGTCGATACTCAGTGTCATCGTCTTTATGTTGTGTTTCTTTGCTTCTGCAAATTCTTCTTCCGAGAACTGCTCAAAACCGCGGCGGTTATATAATTTTGTAAGAAAATCTTCGTGGTAGAGCATATTTAATTTTTCCAATAGTGCCTGATTTTTTGCACGAATTCGCGAGTTTTCCAATGTATTTCCGATAAGGGAAAGCCAGGAGTGAAATAATGTATCTTGTGCTTCCTCACCGTTTGAGGTTGCTGCTACATAGCCAAAATTATACTCCAAATAATGAATCGGGAAGAAAAATACTGCCATTGGTTCCTCGCGGATAGCTTCCGGCGGCAGTAATTTTTTCGTCTCAAAACTTGAGGTGGCAATTGGATTTAAATCTCTTAAACTGTAAATCGAATGGGAGCGTTTTGCAAAACCGGGTGCTTTTTTCTTTACCTGTGGATAGGCACCATTGCCGTGGATGCCAAGACACAGGTAGAAATCGCGGGTAATGCCGGGGGCATCCTCTAATCGGAGATAATCACCGATATCCTCTGCGGATGTTATATTTTCCAGCGAAATGGAAACGAATGTATTATGCGCATTTTGGTTAATCAGCTGTTCCATTAATTCCACTTCATACATACGGGAAAGACTTAAATCTTTCATCGTGGAGGATTCACAGCCGCAGGAGTTGCGGATGATGATTTTTGTAGGAACAAACGTGCAGGCAGGAGCTTCTTTCCCATTTAATAAGGTATCAATCGTTTCCATTGCTTTTTTTGCCATATCAGAGACTGAGACATAACAGGTGGTTAGCGGTGGTACATTTGCACGCGCATCCCGTACATCATCAAAACCTGAAATGGCGATATCCTGTGGCACTGAATAACCCTGTAATGTAAGTTCTTTACAAAGAGAGAGTGCCATGTAGTCGTTGGCGCAGACAATTGCCTGAGGGCGGTTTGTTAAATTCATAAAGTGGTTTGCTGCATCAGCGGCACAATTTTTCCAAAAGTCACCTTCGAAAATGTATTCTTCCGGACAGTCAAGTCCTAACTCAGCCATTGCCTCTTTATATTTTTCTAAGCGGAAAATTGCATCCGGATGGTTGTATGGTCCGGACATAAAGGCAATGCGGTCAAAGTGATGAACATCATGAAAGTGGCGTACAAAAGCAGGAATTGCATCTGTGTCTTCTGCTAATATGTTGTAACAGCCATTTACCTTTTTGCGTATGCTGATAATGGGTGCCTGACAGCGTTCTGTGACAAGTTTCCACAGTTCCTCGACAGCTTCATTGCTGTTAAATGTGTCATGGCAGACAATTAGGGCGTCGAGCTGTTCATACGGAATCAGATGGAGAATGTTATATTCACCTGCTGCATTTTTTGTATCGCTGCCGTAGATGGTAAAAGCAGAGAAAGTAAGCAGATTGTAGCCGCGCTTAGAAGCGGTTTTTGATAACGTATGTACCAACTGCTGCTGATAGTAGCCGGTTATATCAAATAAAATAATACCGATGGTTTTTCGTCCGTTTAACATAAGTCCTCCAATCTACGCTGTTTGTTTTAATTCATCCGAATAAAGGTAATGAATGAGTTGTTTGACATAATTTTTTCCTTCATCGGTTGCGTTCATAATTACATAAAGAACAGGTTCTTCTGTAATTGGTGTTCTGCCGGTGAAAAGTGTCCGGTATTTTTTACAGTCTTTCAAAGAAATACCAATCACTTTATCAGCCTCATTTTTTTTGGTGACAAGATAAGGTTTTAAGGCCTTTTTTTCTTTTTCGCTTAAAAAATCATTGAGATTCATAATAAATCCATTTTTTAAGTAAATATTTTCTACATCTTCATAAGAAGCAATCATACAGTCTAATGAATTTGCCACCAGACGGCTGCTGATTTCCGATAAATCGCTGCCCGTGTCGGCTCCCATCTCTCTGGCAACATCCGAGCGGGTATAATACATATAAAAAGAAGCACGGTTCTTTTTATAATCCATCTTCATAGAGTCGGTAAATCGGTCACTGAATTCTGTCAGGGTGCTGTCGGTAATCGACTCATTCAGAATCGCACACCGCATATAAATATGAGACTTGTTGATAAAATCAACCCATACGATGTAAAAAACAACACCGGCTACAGCAAGTATAACGAGCAGTTTGGGAAGATAATAAGTTCTGAAAAAGTCCCGTTTTTGCTTTCCTGTCATATTCTTTATACGTTCTTTGTCCGATAAATCATCCTGTCTTTTCTGGTAAATGGATGCCTCTTCGGTCAAAGATGTCTTTTTTCCTTTGGTATTTAAAGCCATTTATAATCAGCCTTTCTTATTTTGATAAACATAATCAATTATAGCACAGAAATGTGTGCAAGAAAAGGATTGTTGTTTAATTATTGAAAAAAGTTGCATTTTTACGAATGGTATTTGTTGGAAATGCACAAAATGTAAAAAAGGTATTGACATTTAGAAAACCGCGTTTTATAATTGCAGACATAAATGACGAAGGCGTCAGAAACGAGAATTTGTTTCTGGCGCTTTTTCTATTGCAGGGGAATACGTCATGAAAGAAAAGGAGGAATTAGTATGGATGTAATGAAAGCAGTTGAATCGCTTCAGAGCGATTTGTGGGGCGTATGGTTCTTGATTGGCGCCGCACTGGTATTCTGGATGCAGGCAGGTTTTGCTATGGTAGAGGGTGGTTTTACCAGAGCCAAAAATGCCGGTAACATCATTATGAAAAACCTCATGGATTTCTGTATCGGAACTGTGATGTTTATGTTGATTGGTTTTTCACTGTTACTTGGTGAAGATTATCTTGGATTTATTGGTAAACCGGGATTTGACTTGTTTACGAACTTTGCAAATTTCAATTTTTCAACGTTTGTATTTAACCTTGTGTTCTGTGCAACAACGGCAACAATCGTTTCCGGAGCAATGGCAGAGAGAACTAAGTTCTTGTCCTATTGTGTATACTCAGCAGTGATTTCAGCATTGATTTATCCGATTGAAGCCCACTGGATTTGGGGCGGCGGCTGGTTAGCAAATCTTGGATTCCATGATTATGCCGGTTCTTGTGCTATTCATATGGTAGGTGGTATCTGTGCTTTAATTGGTGCCGCATTCTTAGGACCTCGTATTGGTAAGTTTAAGAAAGATAAGAGCGGTAAAGTGATAAAGGTAAATGCGATTCCTGGTCATAACTTAACAATTGGTGCACTTGGTGTATTCATCTTATGGCTTGGCTGGTATGGATTTAACGGTGCTGCTGCAACAGATTTGAAAACGCTTGGTTCGATTTTCCTGACAACAACAGTTGCACCTGCTGTGGCAACCGTTGTATGTATGATTTTTACATGGATTAAATATGGCAAACCGGATGTTTCGATGTGTTTGAATGCATCTCTTGCAGGTCTGGTAGCAATCACAGCTCCTTGTGATGTAACCGATGCACTCGGTGCAGCTATTATTGGTGCGGTAGCCGGTGTGCTGGTTGTCTTTGGTGTATGGCTTTGTGACCATGTGCTTCGTGTGGATGACCCGGTTGGTGCGGTAGCCGTACATATGATGAATGGTATCTGGGGAACTTTCGCAGTTGGTTTGTTTGCTACTTCATCCGCACCGGGATTTAAAATAGCGGGAATTAAAGAAGGTTTGTTCTACGGTGGTGGATTTAACCAGTTAGGACTTCAGATTTTAGGTATTCTTACGGTTGGTGCATGGGCTGTTGTATTGATTACACTTACATTCCTTGCAATCCGTGCAACCATTGGTCTTCGTGTAAAACCGGAGGAAGAAATCGAAGGTCTGGATGCAACCGAACATGGTTTGCCAAGTGCTTACGCAGACTTTATGCCGGCTGGTAACCGCTTCTATGCTGCATCACCGGCAGGAGCAAAGACAACGATGGGCGATGTTCCGATGGAAGCCGCTGTACCGGTAGCAGAGGTTCCTGCTCCGACTCTCAAGAAGAAGAAAGAGGTAGCCGAAGGTGCAGTGAAGATGAGCAAGATTTCCATTATCTGCCGTCAGAGCAAGTTCGAAGATTTGAAGGAAGCACTGAATGCGATTGGCGTCAGCGGTATTACCGTAACCTCTGTATTAGGCTGTGGTACTCAGAAAGGTACAGCAGAGTATTATCGTGGTGTACCGGTTGAATTTACGTTGCTGCCGAAGACGAAAGTTGAGGTTGTCGTAAGTGCCGTGCCGGTAGAAAAAGTTGTAGATGCTGCTAAAGAGGCACTCTACACCGGTCACATTGGCGATGGTAAAATCTTCGTATACAATGTCGAAGAAGTTGTCAAAGTCAGAACCGGTGAGAGCGGGTTTGATGCTTTACAGGACGATTAATAAAAGTAAAACGATTACACTCCTAAATGATTAAAATGATACAGATAACGTCTCACCTTCTTGCAGGGTGAGGCGTTTTTCTTTGTCTTTGTAAGAAAGCGTGATGGAGGTATCAGACCCTGCGTGCAGGGTGACATCGGAAAGGACGCCTTTGTTCCAGCGAATGTCATAGCAGATATTTTCCCTGCCACAGATTCCTTCTACAAAACCATTCTGCCATGCACTTGGAAGTGCAGGAAGAAAAATCGTCTTATCTTCTCTTGACTGCAAGAGCATTTCTGCGATGGCAGCAATTGAGCCGAAATTACCATCAATTTGAAATGGTGGATGCGTGTCAAACAGATTTGGTAAAGTTGAGTTGGAAAAGAGGAGTAAAAGCTGTTTATAAGCATTTTCTCCATCCCATAATCTGGCATACATATTCATAATCCACGCACGGCTCCAGCCGGTGTGTCCGCCGCCTTTACTGAGACGCCTCTGCAACGTAATTTTGGCAGCATCACATAAATCCGGTGTGTTATCCGGCGTAATCTGGAAAGCCGGATGAAGTGCCCACAAATGTGAGATGTGGCGGTGACCCGGTTCTGCTTCATCATAATCTTTCATCCATTCCATAATCTGACCGTGTTTTCCAATCTTTATTTTTGGTAGTTTTTTTGCCGTTTCTTTTGCTCTTTGGCAAAAATCGATATCGGTTTCTTGTAACAATGTGGAGGACTTTTCAAAATGGTCAAATAATTCGTGGAGAATTTCATTGTCCATCGTAACGCCGTAAGACAAGCGTCCTTGTGTGCCATCTTTCATGATATAAGTGTTTTCCGGTGACACAGAAGGGCAGGTTACCAATTCGCCATTAACTTCGATGAGAAAATCCATAAAAAAGGCAACACATTCTCGTAAAAATGGGTACATTTCTTTGAGAAAATCAAGGTCTTTTGTGTAACTGTAATAGTTCCAGATATGGGTGGCAAGCCATGCACCACCCATAACCCAGTAAGTAGCAGGAATGTAGATGTCCTGCGGTGCTGTATCACCCCATAAATCGGTGTTGTGGTGGGCGACAAAACCACGGCAGTCATACATTTCTTTAGCGGTTTGTTTTCCGTTTTTCAACATGCGCAGCATATGTGTAAAAAGCGGTTTTTCGCAGTCGGCTAACCGGCAGGATAATGCCGGCCAGTAATTCATTTCTGTGTTGATATTAATGGTAAATTTGCTTCCCCACGGTGCACTTAAAGAATCATTCCAGATGCCCTGGAGATTTGCCGGAAGACAGTCGCCGCGGCTGGAACTAATTAACAGATATCTGCCAAAATCAAAGTACGTGTTAATGAGTCCGTTATCCGGGTGTTCCTTATCAATACGCGCAAGTCTTTCATCTGTTGGAAGGGCATCGAGAGACGAGTCATAAGGAAGTGATAAATGCATGCGGTCAAAATATGAGCGGTATTCTTTGATGTGTTTTTCTTTTAATCTCTCATATGGAATGAAAGCTGCTTTTTTTAATGATTCTTTTACTGCTTCTTCTGGATTTTTATGACGGAATGTAGTTGCCGCTGTCAGCAATACGGTAATGGAAGAGGAGTGTTCGGCTAACAAATGCTCACCCATGCCAGTCTGTATGCCATCCGAAATGACAAAGCGCATACCGGCACAAAAAGTTTCATCCCCGCCGCCGAGTCTGCCGGAAATTAACAGCGTGTCGTCTGTGTGGGTGGTTGCCTCATAAAAAGAGCCACGCTGTAAGGAGGCAGCCAAAGAAAGCCCATCCGGATTAGTACTCGTAAAATGGGCAGCAATGCAGTTTGTGTCGAAGTCGGCAAAAGTCTCAATTTCATAGGAAAAGCCAGTGTCTGCATCCGTGACTTTTGAGGTATGTATGGCGGTTGATAAATCGAGTGTCCGCTTAAAATCTTTTGTTTTTTTTCGTACACCGCAGAAATCAAAATAAACATCACCCAGTGTCTGGTAACTGTGCTGGCTCTGTGGTGTGCCGGACAGGGCATATTTACAGAGATTTTCAGCCTCTGAAATTTTTCCATTTAAAATTAATTCGCGGATTCTATCCAGATTTTTTCTGGCATCCGCATTATTGCGGTTTCGTTTTGTCCCAAACCAGACAGAATCTTCATTAAGCTGAAAATGTTCTTCATGTTCCTCTCCAAAAATCATGGCTCCAAGTTTTCCGTTTCCAATCGGAAGCGCTTTGCTCCAGTCACCGCCTGACGGTGTATAGTAAAATAGCTGGCTCATCATATTGCTCCTTTTTCCTTTTTTGTAACATTATACAATTGTCAAACGAATTTTTCTAGTGTATGATTAAAATAAAAAACAAAAGCAGAATATAGCTGCCGTTCTTCTGCTGTGCTTGGTGAAAAATATTATAAGATTGCGGAGATAAACTTCATGCAAAAAAACTCTTGCGAATTGAGGTTATATATATTACAATATTAGTAATTGGGTATGATTATAGAAAGGATGTGGCGGCATGCAGGAATTGAATAATACGCAATACTTTAAGGTTGAGGCGGAGAAAGATTTGGATGTCCGTGATGTGATTGCGGCAGTTTATTCTGCATTGACGGAAAAAGGCTACAATCCGGTTAATCAGATTGTTGGGTATCTGATGTCGGGAGACCCGACTTATATTACCAGTCACAAAGGTGCAAGAAGTTTGATTATGCGCGCAGAGCGTGACGAAATTATTGAAGTGTTTTTAGAAGACTATATTGAGAATAATCTCAAGGAAGACTAGGTATTTATTTTGAAAATCATGGGACTTGATTACGGCTCAGTGACAGTTGGTGTGGCGATTAGCGACTCCATGCTTTTGACTGCCCAGCCGGTTGAAGTTATAAAAAGAAAAAGTGAAAACAAATTACGACAGACTCTGGCACGTATTCAGGTACTGGCAGAGGAAAATGACGTAGGACGTATTGTGCTTGGCTACCCGAAGAATATGAATAATTCGGAGGGAGAGCGTGTCGAGCGAACGAAAGAATTTATGGAAAAACTAAAGGCTAGAACAGGGTTAGAAGTAGTGCTGTGGGACGAACGGCTCAGCACGGTTTCTGCCATGGATGTGTTAAAAGAAGGCGGAGTGCGCTCAGAACATCGGAAAACGTATGTAGATAAGATTGCAGCTTCCCTGATTTTACAAGGTTATTTAGATTCCATACACAATTAGGAGGATTTGATGTCAGAAAACGAAAATGGACTCATTATGCTTACGGCTGACGATGGCAGCGAGGAGGCTTTTTTTGTGTTGGAAAAAGCAGACATTGCCGGTGTATCGTATCTTCTTGTGACAGATTCCATTGAGGATGAGGAAGCAGAAGCAATGATTTTGAGAGAGGAAACAGAGGACGAACTGGTAACGTATCAGGTTGTAGACGATGAGAAAGAGTTGAAAATTATTTCAAAGTACTTAGAAGAATTATTGGACGATGTAGAATTAAGATTAGAATAGAGAGGTGTAATAAAATTGAAGAAGAAAAAAACAGGGGAAGAGCGCGTAAAAATTATTCCGCTTGGAGGTTTGGAACAGATTGGAATGAACATTACGGCGTTTGAGACGGAAGAGAGTATTATTGTAGTGGACTGCGGACTGGCTTTCCCGGAAGATGATATGTTAGGTGTGGATTTAGTAATCCCGGATATCACGTATTTGCAGGATAACAGAGATAAAGTGAAAGGCTTTGTCATTACACACGGACATGAGGATCACATCGGTTCTCTGCCTTATGTGTTAAAAGAACTGAATGTTCCGATTTATGCTACGAGACTTACGATGGCAATTATCGAGAATAAGTTAAAAGAGCATAATCTGTTAAATAACGTTAAGAGAAAAGTCGTTACTTATGGTCAGTATATTAACTTAGGAGATTTCCGTATTGAGTTTATCCGGACAAATCACAGTATTGCGGATTCAGCGGCATTAGCCATTTATACACCGGCAGGAATTGTTGTACACACCGGTGACTTTAAAGTAGATTATACGCCGGTTTACGGAGACACAATTGATTTGGCTCGTTTTGGAGAACTTGGTAAAAAAGGTGTACTTGCCCTGATGTGCGACAGTACGAATGTTTTGAAACCGGGCTTTACTGAGTCGGAGCGTACGGTTGGTGCGACTTTTGATTCGATTTTTGAGGAAAATGTACACAACCGTATTATCGTGGCTACGTTTGCCTCGAATGTAGACCGTGTGCAGCAGGTTATTAATTCGGCGAAGAAGCAGAACCGTAAAGTCGTCATTGAAGGACGAAGCATGGTAAACATCGTAAATACAGCGGTGGAACTTGGTTATATTCAGGTGCCGGACAATATGATTATCAGCTTGGAAGAGATGAAAAATTATTCCGATGAGCAGCTCGTACTGATTACGACGGGAAGTCAGGGTGAAGCAATGGCAGCTCTTTCCCGTATTGCGGCAAGTATTCATCGTAAAATCGCAATTAAACCCGGGGATGTTGTTATTTTCAGTTCCCGTCCGATTCCGGGTAATGAGAAGTCGGTCTCAAAAGTAATTAACGAACTTTCTCAAAAGGGTGCAAAGGTAATTATTCAGGATACTCACGTTTCCGGACATGCATGCGAGGAAGAGATTAAATTGATTTATTCGCTTGTGAAACCGAAGTTTTCTATACCGGTTCATGGTGAGTACCGTCATTTGCAGGGACAGGCAGATGTAGCACAGAAGATGGGTGTGCCAAAAGAAAATATTAAGATTTTACGTTCCGGAGACATTTTGGAACTTCGTGAGGATCGTGCGACGATTGTTGGTAAAACGATTGCACAGGGAATTATGGTCGATGGACTTGGTATTGGTGATGTAGGAAATATTGTTCTTCGTGACCGCCAGCACTTATCGGAAAATGGTCTTTTGGTTGTGGTACTTACACTGGAGAAAGGCTCCAACACGATTTTGGCAGGACCGGATATTGTATCCCGTGGTTTTGTTTATGTTAGAGAAGCGGAAAACTTGATGGATGAGTGCCATGAAGTTGTTAATATTGCGCTTGACCGTCTATACGAAAGAGGAATTACAGACTGGGGAAGAATTAAAACAGAAATTAAGGATACTCTGAATGACTTCCTGTGGAAGAAGATGAAGAGAAATCCGGTTATTTTACCAATTATTATGGAGGTATAATCCATGTTAAAAGCTGTACGAACCATGTTAATTGTATTACTGAATATTGTGTTTTATGGTTTGGTTGTATTTGGTGGTGTACAGCTGTGCCGCGTCGGCTATTCCTTTGCCTGCGAGGCGGTGGGCGATACGTCAAAAGATTTGCCGCCCGGACAGACAAAAGCATTTACCATATCGGAGGATGATGGTGAATTTGAAGTGGCTAAGCGGCTGTCAAATCAGGATTTGGTCGGTAATCCGGCGGCGTTTTATGTGCACATGCAGTTGATGAAACGCGAGGGAACCGACATGCAGAAAGGTATTTATACGCTGAACAGCAGTATGACCTACGAGGAAATTATCCGTGTAATTTACGGATTGTAAATGATATCACATAAAATCCCATGTTTTCTTATGGCAGGACTGGGATTTTTTGTGCGTTTAGTAAAGGAGAAAAAATGGTACACACAAAGACGAGTCACCATGACCGCATGGAAGTGTTTTTGGAAAAATACAGGGAGCCACTGCCAAAGCCATTAGAAGAGCTTGAGAGAAAGGCACTTTCAGAGGATGTGCCGATTATAAGGTCCGGCACAAGAGATATGTTGCGTTTCTTGCTGCGGGAGAGAAAGCCGAAAGAGGTTTTAGAAATTGGAACAGCGGTTGGATTTTCCGCTCTTTGCATGCGTGAGTATTTGCCAAAATCTTCACATATTACGACAATTGAAAAAGTTGAGATGCGCTTAAAAGAAGCGCGGGGAAATTTAGAGATGCTGGATGAAGATGACAGGATTACGTTGCTTGAAGGTGATGCAGCGAAAGTATTAAAACAACTTTTAATAAAAGGAAAATCCTATGATTTTATCTTTATGGATGCGGCAAAGGGACAGTATTTGAATTTTTTGCCGGATGTTATTGCTTTGATGGCAGATGACGCGATGCTTGTGTCCGATAATATTTTTCATGATGGTGATGTGTTGGAATCCCGTTATGCGGTACTGCGCAGAGATCGTACGATACATGGACGTATGCGGGAATATTTACAAGTTTTGTGTGAGAAGGAAGAATTAGAAACAATCTGTCTGCCGATTGCCGATGGCATGACAATTAGTACGAAAAAAAGAAATGGAAAGGGAGAGTAATTCATGGAGAATAATCGAAAAAAGCCGGAGGTTCTTGCCCCGGCAAGCAGTTTGGAAGTGTTAAAGACAGCCGTTTATTATGGTGCCGATGCGGTTTATATCGGCGGTGAAATGTATGGACTTCGGGCAAAGGCAAAAAACTTTTCTAAGGAAGATATGGCTGAGGGAATCCGTTTTGCTCACGAACATGGGAAAAAAGTGTATGTGACAGCGAATATTACCGCACATGACAGAGATTTAGAGGGCGTGCAGAAGTATTTTGAAGAATTAAAAGAAATCGGTCCGGATGCTCTGATTATTTCCGATCCCGGTGTATTCCAGATTGCAACGGAAATCTGTCCTGAAATTGATATCCATATCAGTACGCAGGCAAATAATGTGAATTACCGTACATTCCGGTTTTGGCATAAATTGGGCGCAACGCGTGTTGTGACGGCGCGTGAACTCTCCATCAAAGAGATTGCGGATATTGATGCACATATACCGGAAGACCTTGAAATCGAGACATTTGTCCATGGTGCGATGTGTATTTCGTATTCCGGGCGGTGCCTTTTGAGCAATTATTTTACCGGCCGTGATGCGAATCTTGGTGCATGTACCCATCCGTGCCGCTGGAAATATTATATTATGGAAGAAAATCGTCCGGGTGAATATTTGCCGGTTGAGGAAAACGAGAGGGGAACATATATTTTCAATTCCAAGGATTTGTGTATGATTGAGCACATTCCGGAGTTGGTGGAAGCAGGTGTTGACAGTTTTAAAATCGAGGGACGTATGAAAACAGCTCTTTATGTCGCTGTCGTTGCCAGAACGTACCGTCAGGCAGTCGACGATTATTTTGAAGACCCGGAAAAATATAAGAAAAATATTCCGTATTATCAGGCGGAAATTGCAAAATGTACCTACCGTCAGTTTACGACCGGCTTCTTCTTTGGAAAACCAACGCATGAAACACAGATTTATGATAACAATACCTATCAGAAGGGTGCTGTTTATCTTGGACAGGTGAAAGAAGTAACGGAAGATGGGTATGTGGTGTTTTATCAGAAAAATAAATTCAGAGTTGGCGATACCATTGAAATTATGAAGAAAAATGGCGAAAACCAGACAGTTTCTGTGCTGCAAATGTTGAATGAGGATGGCGAAGAGACAGATGCCTGTCCGCATCCGGGAGAGAAAATCCGTATGAGAGTGGACGGTGTGGTCTGCGCCGGCGAGATTATGAGAGGGATTGAACGATGAGTGTAAAGACGGAAGTATTGAAACTGTTAGAGGCAAGCAGGGAAAGAGATTTGTCCGGACAGGAGATGGCAGAATCACTTGGCGTGACGAGATCGGCTATCTGGAAGGCAGTGAATACTCTGAAAAAAGAAGGTTATCAGATTCAGGCAGTAAATAACCGTGGTTACCGCCTGAAAGAAGAAAGCGATGTGTTGTCGGAGGAAGGAATCCGGCTGTGTCTGCATAAGCCGTACGACAGTCAGAAAATCAAGGTGTTTAAGTGCATTGATTCCACGAATATGGAAGCAAAGAGATGTGCACTGAATGGTGAAGGCGAGGGGCTTGTGATACTTGCTGAGGAGCAGACAAATGGACGTGGCAGACGCGGACGAAGTTTTTATTCGCCCGATGGAAGTGGGATTTACATGAGTGTTTTGTTCCGTCCAAAGCCGGAAATTTCGCAGGATGTTGTCTTGATTACAACAGCGGCTTCTGTTGCGGTATGCCGTGCGATTCGGGATGTCCTTTCACAGGAACCGCAGATTAAGTGGGTCAATGACGTTTATCTGAACGGGAAAAAGATATGTGGTATTTTGACCGAGGCGGTGTCCGATTTTGAGTCGGGACGGATTGATACAGTTGTCGTGGGAATTGGAGTTAATTACCATGCGCCAAAGGAAGGTTATCCGGATGAAATCAAAGAGATTGCCGGAACGGTATGCGCAGAGGACGAAAAGATTCCGCGCAATGAATTGGTAGCAGCAATTATTGAGAATTTATGTAAGTTATATCAGGATTTACCGGATAAAAGTTTTATGGAAGATTACCGCAAGTGGTCGAATGTTCTTGGGAAAAAGATTCGCTTTACAAGCGGAACAGACTGGGAATATGGAACTGCCGTTGCGATTGATGAAGACGGTGGATTGATTGTGGAAAAGGAAGACCATACACAGGAAATTCTGCGTACGGGAGAAATCACCGTGCGGGTTTGTTAAAGGAGAAAAACATGGCTAAGACCTATGAGACAGAACAGGTGCAGGAAAAGTTTTTATTAGCTGCCGTTGATTTGGAGGATGGAACGGATGTTTCCTATTCTTTGGATGAACTTGCGGAACTTACGGAAACGGCAGGCGGCATTGTAGTCGGAAGACTGATTCAAAAAAGAGAGTCCGTGCATCCGGGAACATATGTCGGTAAGGGGAAAATTGAAGAACTGCGTGAACTGATTATGCAGACGGATGCGGATGGTATTGTCTGTGATGATGAGCTTACGCCGGCGCAGCTTACCAATTTGCAGGAAGAACTGCAGGTTAAGGTATTAGACCGTACCGTAATGATTTTAGATATTTTTGCCGCTCATGCAAGGACGAGCGAGGGAAAACTGCAGGTTGAATTAGCACAGCTTCGCTACCGTTCATCCAGGCTGACAGGACTTGGTAAAAGTTTGTCAAGGCTTGGCGGCGGAATTGGAACAAGAGGTCCCGGTGAGAAAAAACTGGAGATGGACAGGCGCCTGATTAAAGAGCGTATATCCATGTTGAACCGCCAGTTAAAAGAAGTCGTGAAAAACCGTGAGGTGCAGCGTCATAAAAGAACGCAGAATCCGACGAAAACAGTTGCCATCGTTGGTTATACAAATGCCGGAAAATCAACACTTTTGAATACACTGACAAAAGCCGCTGTATTAGAAGAGGATAAGTTATTTGCAACACTTGACCCGACGACACGCGTTTTGGAAAAAGAGGATGGGCAGAAAATCTTATTTACCGATACAGTTGGATTTATCAGTAAACTGCCACACTCTCTGATTCGTGCCTTCCGCTCCACGCTTGAGGAAGCGAAGTATGCGGACATGATTCTTCATGTTGTTGATGTCTCGAATCCAAAATATGATTTGCAGATGGAGGTTGTTTATGACACTTTGCGCGAGTTAAATATTGGCGACAAAAAAGTTATAACAGCATTTAATAAAATGGACTGTCTGGAATATAAGCCGGATGGCTTAAAAGATAAAAATAGCGAAGCATCTCTTATGATTTCTGCAAAGCAGAAAATCGGACTGGATAAATTGGTGGAAAAGATCGAAGAGGTACTGGATGAGGGAATGGTGAAGATTGAAAAAGTATTTGCTTACGACGAAGCAGGGAAAATCCAGGCAATTCGTGAGTTTGGGAGGCTGGAACAAGAGGAATACCGTGAGGACGGCATTTTCGTAAAAGCGGTGATTCCGCCACATCTGCTTTAATATGGATAAACATTTAACCTTTTGACACTGCTATCATACAATGGAATAAGGGGAATTGTTTTGGTGGTGTGTTGATGAAAAAGACAGTTTATGTTGTTTGTGTCTGTGTTCTTTTTGTGCTGTTGTTTTATGAAGTGAAGAGAAATTATGAAACCGAAAATGACGGCACAATTATTGTCCCAACGGGCAGTTTTGTATCTAAAGTCCAAAAGGAAAATCAAAAAACTGCTTATCTGACATTCGATGATGGTCCCAGTGGAAATACGAAAAAAATCATTAAAATATTAGAGGAAAAAGGAGCTGTCGCAACATTTTTCCTGATTGGAAAGGAAATTACGGGGGAGCGGGTTGATACTGTAAAGGAATTAAAGAAAAAAGGAAATGCGATTGGTGTGCACACATACTGCCATGAGCATAATCAGATGTATGCCAGTGCCAATTGTTTTTACAAAGATTTTCGGGCGGCATCCGATTGCATTGAAAAAATAATAGGAGAAAAGCCGACACTCCACCGCTTTCCGTGGGGGAGCAATAACGGTTATGTGAAATCTTATGTGGACGAACTCCATAATCACCTAAGGAAAGAGGGGGTCAGAAGTTTTGACTGGAATGTATCGGGCGAAGATTCGATTTCCCCTCATGTTTCACAGGCAGTAATATTTCAAAATGTAAAAAAAGATGTCACGCGCTTTGAAAAGCCGATTATCCTGCTGCATGATGCCTCTGCCATGGATAATACAGCAAAAGTTCTTCCACGGATTATTGATTATATCAAAGAACAGGGGTATCGTTTTGATACGCTTGACCACAGAGAGGAATATTTGTTTCCGGCGAGCTGGCGCTGATTTGTAAAAATGGCGGTTATTTGGTATACTAAAGGAAAATCATCGGAAAGAGAGAGGGATTTTATTATGGATAAAATATGTTCTTTTTTGAATCAGAGTGTGAGTCCGTATCATGCGGTAAAACAGGTAAAAGAGGCTTTGAAAGTGGCTGGTTTTCAGTCCTTGGAAGAAGAAAATCTTTGGCAGTTAGAGCCCGGCAAAAACTATTACGTAACAAGAAATGAGTCGAGTTTACTTGCCTTTTCCATGCCAAAAGAAAAACCGCTTTATTATCACCTTTGTGCCAGTCATAGTGATTTTCCTACGTTTCGGATTAAGAAAGCTAAGAAAAAAGATGCCTTTTATGCAAAAGCAGAAATCGAAGGTTATGGCGGCATGATTCACACAAGCTGGTTTGACAGACCGCTTGGACTTGCCGGACGTGTGATGAAAAAGACAAAAGAGGGAATTTCCAGTGTTCTCATTGCACCGGATAAAAATGTATTTGTGATTCCAAATCTGTCCATTCATTTTAACCGGGAAATCAATCAGGGATATAAGCATAATGTTCACGTTGATTTACAGCCGTTATATGGTGGCTGCGAGGCAGAACTGATGACACTTTTGCGGGAGGAAGCAGGCTGCAAAGGGGATGAAGAAATTGTAGATATGGATTTGATTCTCACCGTGCGCCAGCCGGCAGTCGCAGCCGGTGTCAAAGATGAGTTCCTTTTGACACCGCGTTTTGATGATTTAGGCTGTGTGTACACGACGTTACAGGGCTTTTTGCGTGCACAGGACAAGCTTCCGAAAGAAGCACTTTCCGTCTTTTGCCTCTTTGATAATGAAGAGGTGGGAAGCGGCAGCAGGCAGGGGGCACTTAGTAATTTCCTACCGGATGTATTGGAGAGAATTTGTTTGTCTTATGGCATGACAAAGGAGGAGCAGATTTGTGCGAGAAGCCGGAGTTTCCTGCTTAGTGCGGATAATGCCCATGCAGTGCATCCAAACCATCCGGAAAAGAGTGATGATGAGTTCCCGGTTGTTTTAAACGGCGGTGTTGTCATCAAATATAACGCGAGTCAGCGATATACGACAACCGGAATGACCGGTGGTGTGTTTGGCTCACTTTGTGAAAAAAATGATATCAAAACGCAGTTGTTTGTGAATCGCGCCGATATGCCGGGCGGCAGTACACTTGGTAATCTTTTGAGTCATTCCTTTAGTGTGCCAATGGTGGATATCGGTCTGCCGCAGCTTGCCATGCACAGTGCGGTGGAAACTGCCGGCTGTGAGGACGTAGAAACCATGATAGAAGCAATTCAGGCATTTTATGAGAGTGAGATTTGCCAGATAAAGGATGGCATGTGGCGTATTTAATGAAGAAAACGCTTGCATTTTCCCTAAAAATCAGTTATTCTAAACTTAGTTCCATACGACTGGCGGAAACTATATGAAAATCATATAGAGTGAGAGAACTCACAGGGAGTGTGGATTTGTATGAATTGCCGACCGCCTGGGCGACCGTTTACCCGGTTGCCCGGGCGGTTTTTTTGATACTATTACAAAAAAGATTGGAGGAACCATGATGCAGAAACTTTCATTGGAACAGGAACTCAAAAACAATGCGTATCCGGGACGTGGAATCGTGATTGGAAAATCACCAAACGGCAAATACGCAGTGACCGCTTATTTTATTATGGGGCGGAGTGAAAACAGTAGAAACCGTGTCTTTGTAAACGATGGTGAGGGAATCCGCACACAGGCATTTGACCCATCAAAATTGAGTGACCCAAGTCTTATTATCTACGCACCGGTCCGCGTATTGGGAAACAAGACTATTGTTACCAACGGTGACCAGACAGACACAATTTATGAACTGATGGATAAACAGCAGACTTTTGAGCAGGCGCTCCGCACAAGAGAATTTGAACCGGACGGTCCGAATTATACACCAAGAATTTCCGGCATTATGCATGTGGAAAACGGAGAGTACAATTATGCAATGTCTATTTTAAAAAGCAATAACGGAAATCCGGATGCCTGCAATCGTTATACTTTCGCATATGAGAATCCGGTAGCAGGAGAGGGTCATTTTATTCATACATATATGTGTGACGGAAATCCATTGCCAAGTTTTGAGGGCGAGCCAAAATGGGTTGAAACAATGGATGATATGAATGCGTTTGCTGACATGTTGTGGGAAAGTCTGAATGAGGACAATAAAGTTTCCTTATTTGTGCGCTACATTGACATTGAAACCGGAAAATACGAATCGATTATTAAAAATAAGAATAAGTAAAGGAGAAAATCATGAAAGAATTGGAATTGAAATATGGCTGTAACCCGAATCAGAAACCATCCCGTATTTACCGCAAAGATGGTGAACTGCCAATCAAAGTGTTAAATGGAAAACCGGGTTACATTAACTTTTTGGATGCTTTTAACGGATGGCAGTTAGTCAGTGAATTGAAGAAGGCAACCGGACTTCCGGCAGCAACTTCTTTTAAACATGTTTCGCCGGCTGGTGCAGCAGTAGGTCTTCCACTGAGTGACGTTGAGGCAAAAATTTACTGGGTAGACGATTTGGGTGAGTTATCTCCGCTTGCTGCCGCATATGCCAGAGCAAGAGGTGCTGACCGCATGTCATCTTATGGTGATTTTATCGCTTTGTCGGATGTGTGTGATGTTTCTGCTGCAAAATTGATTAAGAGAGAGTTTTCTGATGGAATCATTGCACCGGGTTATGAGCCGGAAGCATTAGAACTTCTGAAAGAGAAGAAAAAAGGTGCTTATGCCATTATCGAGATTGACCCGAATTATGTACCGGACCCAATTGAGCACAAAGAAGTATTTGGTATTACTTTTGAGCAGGGACGCAATGAGTTAAACATTGATAAAGATTTCTTCAGCAACATTGTGACAGAGAATAAAGATTTGCCGGAGTCAGCAAGAATTGATATGGCAATTTCAATGATTACGTTAAAATATACGCAGTCAAATTCTGTTTGCTTTGTAAAAGGCGGACAGGCAATTGGTATCGGTGCCGGACAGCAGTCCCGTATTCACTGTACAAGACTTGCCGGACAGAAGGCAGATAACTGGCTGTTAAGACAGTCTCCACAGGTACTTTCCCTGCCGTTTAAAGAGGGGATGAAGCGTGCCGAGCGCGACAACGCCATTGACAATTATATCGGTGAAGATTACATGGATGTTTTGGCAGATGGATGCTGGGAAAAATATTTCACCGAAAAACCACCGGTATTTACAAAAGAAGAAAAGCAGAAATGGTTGTCCGAGTACGCAAAAGATGTAACACTTGGCTCCGATGCGTTCTTCCCATTTGATGATAACATTGAAAGAGCATACCGCAGCGGTGTAAAATACATTGCACAGCCGGGCGGATCAATTCGTGATAAGGATTGTATCGATGCCTGCAACCGTCACAATATGGTGATGAGCTTTACAGGAATCCGTTTGTTCCATCACTAAAATGACAACTAAAGAAAATATTTAGGTTGACAATCATTCCTCCCATGGTAGAATAAAAGTATCTACCATAGGAGGAATTTTATTATGTATGAAGAACTGGTAAATGAGATTATTGAAGGAAGACGTTTAGGAAAAGAAGATGACCTGACTTTTTTGATTGATGGTGATTTGGAGTCGCTTTGTCAGGGAGCCGATAAAATTCGAAAAGAATTGTGTGGTAATCAGGTGGATTTGTGCACAATTATTAATGGACGTGCCGGACGGTGCAGTGAAAACTGTCGGTTCTGTGCCCAGTCGAGCCATCATCATACCGGAGCAGAAGAATATGATGTAATGGATGTGGATTCTTTTGTGAAAGCATGCCATGTAAATGAAGAAAATGGAGCTCATCGTTTTTCTATTGTGACAGCGGGCAGAACGCTTGTCGGCAAAGAGTTTGATCAGATTGTAGAAGCGTACAAAAGAATGCATGAGGAGTGTAAAGAAATTGAATTATGTGCTTCGCATGGTCTTTTGACAAAAGAGCAGTTTGAAATTTTGCGTAAGGTTGGCGTAACACGCTGCCATGCGAATATTGAGACGTCGCGCAGATATTTTCCAAGTATTTGCACCACGCATACGTTTGAGGATAAGCTTGCGTGTATCCGGGCTGCCAAAGAGGCCGGATTGGAGGTCTGCTCCGGCGGAATTGTCGGCATGGGAGAGACATGGGAGGACAGGCTGGATATGGCGCTTACGCTTGCGGAGCTTGAAGTTGATTCCATTCCGTTAAATGCACTGATGCCGATTCCGGGCACACCATTTGAAAACTTAAAACAACTTACCGAAGAAGAACTTCTGCGAGTTATCGCTATGTTCCGTTTTATTAATCCTTCGACATCAATTCGCTTGGCAGCAGGCCGTAAACTGATGAAGGAAAATGGTAAAAAAGCTTTCTTCTCCGGGGCAAATGCCACGATAACCGGCGATATGCTTACAACATCGGGAAATAATACCAAACAGGATAAACAAATGCTTGTTGCAAGTGGGTTTGAGATTTAGTTTTCAGGTTCCGTAGATTATGAAAAGAGGGGGGAAGGGCTGTATCCTGCGCCGCTTTCGCTTGACAAACGCGCAGGGGTATCGGCAGGTCAAAAACACCTGCCGGATACCCACGCGTTTGTAGCGCATGAGTACAGCCCTTCCCCCTTTTATAATCTGACAAAACACTGAAAACTCTACAAACTTCTCTTCAGAATTACTGGAAACCCTTTTTCAGAATCCCATTGTACTGCCGTTAGGATTGTGGTATAATACTCATAAACAAATGCTTCTGACAAATATTTAAGAGGAGAATTAAATTATGGCATTAATTAAATGTCCCGAATGCGGGAAAGAAATATCAGATAAAAGTGATAAGTGTATTCATTGTGGATTTCCATTAAGAAGTACCCCAATCATACAAGAAAACATCAATGGTAAGTATTATGACGTGACATTTTTAAGGGATACAAATATACCTTTTGTTAGAAAAGTTAATATGGTAAGAGAATTAACTGGTTGCGATTTATTTCTCGCAAAAGAAATTGCACACAAATACCACATAACGCAGGAGAGTAGCACTGAGAAAGAAGAGGACAATCGCCCTAAATGTCCTACATGCGGAAGCACCGATCTTTCTAAAATCTCAACTGTAAAGAAAGCAACCAAAATAGGATTGTTTGGAATTTTTGGAGCAGGAGATATCGGAAAGACATGGAAGTGTAACAATTGCGGTAGTAAGTGGTAGAAAAGCCCTTAGAGGGCTACCTTAAAAAGAGGTAGTCCTTTTTTAATACATTAAAATAAGGAAAGGAGACACACATGAAAGTATTAGATAGATTAAAGATGGAGTTATCCAACCAACAGTATTTCTCTGATGAGCAGTACATACAGTTCCTCACGGAGAACCCATTAACTCCGACAGATGAATATAATAAATCAACAATGCAGAGGTCATTACTGTTTACTGTTGTTGATGTACTCGAAGCCGTTACGAACGACATAGATCTTATGACAGGCATCAGTACAGAGTTCTCAAATATTGGACAAGCGTATGAATTTTTAGAAGCGAGAATACAATAGGTGAAAGATAAGATTGCAGCCATTCCAGATGAGAATGAGGACTATACCTGTTTTTCACTAATGTATACGAGTGGTGATGGAGTAGAACCTAAGAAAAATACATCAATTGGTGGTTCATGCGACTGTGATGACATTAAGTCAATATCCAAATAAACGCTAGGGTAAAGTTTTTGTAGGAAGATAAAAAAATAGAAAGCACCGGATTCCAGTGTTAGGATTGAAGTTGACTAGACATAAATCCAAGGAGGGTGCTTTCATGATTAACAGTATACAACATTTTCAGGAACAAGGGGTAAAAAATTTAACAGAAATTTTTAGTCACTATACAGATGACCTTACCAAGTTTGCAGAAATGGTTTATGGAGTGACTAAAGAGGTAACGAAGTTAGGGGTTTCCCTGATTGAAGAAGAACTGCAAAGCTATGATGAATTGTTGCGTAAACGGCAGGATTTGCGTAAAGGATGGTATATCGAACGCCGGGATGAAACGAAGCTTCTGACCAGCCTGGGAGAAATCTGTTACAGCAGGACGTATTTTCACAATAAAGAAACCGGGGAATACTGCTATCTGTTAGACCGTCTCATGGGCTTGGAATCGCATGCCCGTATTTCAGAGGATGCAGAAGCCAGAATACTGGAGGAGGCTGTGGAAAGCAGTTACTGGAAAGGCGGAATCGATGCCTGTATCGGGGAACAGGAGGTAAGCAAGGAAACCGTAATGAATAAGTTTCATACCCTTGAGTTTCCGTTACTGGAGCCGCTGAAGGAGAAATGCAAAGTAAGCCGTTTGTATATCGATGCAGATGAAGACCATGTATCCCTGCAGTATCTCGAGAAAAAGGGTGACATTAAAAAGCCCCGCATCAATACCGTTATGCCAAAGCTTATCTATGTCTATGAGGATGTAAGTTTCGATGGGAGTAAGCATGAATTGGTAAACTGCCATTACTTCGGTGGGGACTATGCCGGGACGGAAGGAACGAAGGCGTTATGGCAGGAAGTGTTTGATTTTATTACAGCGAGCTATGACGAGGAAGTGCTGGAGAAAATATATATAAACGGCGACGGAGCGGATTGGATTAGAACGGGAGCAGGAGTGCACGCTAAAGCACGTTTTGTTTTGGACCGTTTTCACATGCATAAATACATCATATCAGCAACAAGCCACTTGAAAGATTCTGCACAGGATGCCCGAAGCGAAATCTACAAAGCCATTAACGGAAAGCGGAAATGGGCAGCGGAAGAAGCATTTGATAAGATTCTGCATGTAACAGAGAGTGAAACAAAAGCAAAGGCAGTAGAATCCGCAAAGAATTATATTCTGGGGAACTGGGCAGGAATTATGGAATCCGTAAGGGCGAAGGATAAGAGCCTGCAGTGCAGCGCAGAGGGACATGTGAGCCACATTTATTCAGACAGAATGAGTTCAAGACCATTAGGCTGGAGCAGAACCGGTGCAGATAAGATGGCAAGACTGCGTATATACCGCCAGAATAAGAGGGACATACTGGAACTGGTTCGATACCAGAAAAAAGAACTGCCACTGGCTGCAGGTGCAGAAGAGGTGATATATTCAGCAACGCAGATGCTGGCTGCCGAAAGGCGCAACAAAAACAGGCTTGGAAAACTGGCAGATATGCCGGTATACAGTATTCCTTATCCACAGATAAAAAAGATAGCGGCACTAAAAAATCATATATGGGGATTGTAAGAAAAGAAGAAATCGGATATAGTAAAAACAGTTATCAAATCTGAAACAGGTCACAGGTGTAGTCTGTCTAATACTTTCCGACAGTAAATTTACCCCATCAGGATTTTGAAATAAATTGTAAAAATGACGGCATCGTGTTATACTATGTACAACAAAACAAGGAGGGTGATTTGTATGAGTACAGCAAAACAGTTGATTATTGATAATCTTTCTGACATATCTGATGACATTCAGGATGAATTTGAAGTTATGGAAAACTTATATAAATTGCTTCGTTTCAAGAAGAGCCAGCAATCTATCACTGAATATGGCGGGCATACAACGGACGAAGTACGCAAAATGTTTCAAAAGAAACGTGAAGAAAGGACAATTCTTGCATGAGCATAATCTGGTCTGATTTGGCAATTGAAGACTTGAATGATATTGAAGACTACATTGCAAGAGATAATCCGGCTCGTGCAGTGTCTTTTGTTGATGAATTGATTGATTTGGGATAATGAAGGCGAAGCTGAAAAAGGAACTCCGGCAAAATGGATTCGTGATACGAATGTGCGTGAATTGTACTACAAGAATTATACTATCGTGTACGAGATTTGTGGTGACGATATTATTATTCATGAAGTATATAATTCTGCAAAATTGTCTCGACAACTTCGAGGCTGGTAATAATAAAAATACTGAACGACCGCAATTTCAAGCTGTGATGGATGTGGCTGATTTATTTGGCTTCAGTAAATAGCAGCGGAAAATTTGTTTCTTGTGTGCTACGAATACGCGAGTGTCTGGCAGGTGTTTTTGACCTGCCGATACCCCTGCGTATTTGTTAAGCGAAAGCGGCACACAAGGGACAAACTTTCCGCTATTATTTACGAAACCAAATAAACACCACCCCCTTGATTTTTCGCCCCTCTTATTGTATCATATAAATACGGTAGGGAATGTATGAAAAGAACAGGAGGGAAGACCCTTGAAAATATCAACAAAAGGCAGGTATGCGCTGCGGCTTATGCTGGATTTGGCACTGAATGATTCAGAAAAACCAACCAGAATAAAAGAAATATCAAGCCGTCAGGGAATATCCGATAAATACTTAGAGCAGATTATAGCAATTTTAAATAAGGCACGGTATGTCAGAAGCATCCGAGGACCCCAGGGCGGATATCTGCTGACAAAAAAGCCGGAAGAATACACAGTAGGCATGATTTTGCGCCTGACAGAAGGCAGTATGGCACCGGTTGACTGCGTGGATGAAGAACTTGGGTCATGTAGCCGCATGGACAACTGCGCAACAGCCGTTGTCTGGAAGAAATTAAACGATGCTATCAGTGATGTAATTGACAACATTACACTTGCAGATTTGGTTGACTGGCAGATTGCAAAAGACGGCGATTATTCCATTTAAAATTGAAAAACAAAAAACACCTTATTTCCTATTGACAAACTAGGAAATAAGGTGTATTCTTTTAATCATCAAATAGTAATCATACCAAACACGTATGAATAATATGAAAAGAAAGGAAGGAAGGGTAAGAAAGATGGCAATTTATAAGAAAGTAACTGATTTAGTAGGAAATACACCGATTTTAGAGTTGGGAAATTACGAGGAAAAACACAATTTAGAGGCAAAAATTTTAGCAAAATTAGAGTATTTTAATCCAGCTGGAAGCGTAAAAGACCGTATTGCACGTGAAATTATTCTAGATGCATTGGAGACTGGTAAATTGACAAAAGACTCCGTGATTATTGAGCCGACAAGCGGTAATACAGGAATCGGTCTTGCTTCCGTTGCTGCATCGCTTGGTATTCGTATTATTATTACAATGCCGGAGACGATGAGCGTGGAGCGCCGCAACCTGATGAAAGCGTATGGCGCTGAACTTGTTTTGACCGATGGCGCAAAAGGAATGAAAGGTGCCATTGCAAAGGCAGATGAACTCGCAAAAGAAATTCCAAACAGCTTTATTCCTGGACAGTTTGTCAATGAACTGAATCCACGTGCACATAAGCGTACGACCGGTCCGGAAATTTGGGAGGATACCGAAGGAAAAGTGGATATTTTTGTTGCCGGTGTAGGAACAGGCGGAACCGTTTCCGGTGTCGGTGAATATTTGAAATCGAAAAATCCGGATGTGAAAATTGTAGCAGTAGAGCCGGCAACTTCTCCGGTATTGTCAAAAGGTGAGGCAGGAGCCCATAAGATTCAGGGAATTGGTGCCGGATTTGTACCGGACACATTGAACACGGACATTTATGATGAGATAATCCCGGTTGAAAATGAGGATGCCTTTGAGTTAGGCCGTGAGATTGCAAGAACAGAGGGAATTTTGGTTGGTATTTCTTCCGGAGCAGCGTTAAAAGCAGCGACAGAACTGGCAAAGAGACCCGAAAACAAAGGCAAGACAATTGTTGCCCTGTTCCCGGATACCGGTGATCGCTATTTATCCACACCGATGTTTTCTTAAGCGGTTTCAAACTGCTAGGGTGAAAATTTTATAGGATAATTAAAAAGATAAAGAAGAAGCACCTTTTTCTGTGTTGGGATTAAGTTGAAAAACAAAATTCCAAAGAAAGAGGTGCTTTTTTTGCAAAAGTGGCCCTTCATTTTGCTAAAAATGTCATTTTTATTGAAATGTGTGCATTTATGCGATAAATTAGCAAGGCAAGTGTTTTGCATCAGCCGGAAATGTCGGGTAAAATGAAAAAACTTCTTGGTGAAAAATAAATTAAATATTTTGTCAGATTTTCTCCGTTTGGAACGTTATAGTAAGTAGATGCTTCAAACGGAGATGATTTTGACCGTTTAGGGACGAAAAACGACCATTCGTGCCAGTTTTGTTTTTTACGGATGATTATATGCTATGATAAGTGAGTAAGGGAGGTGACAGAATATTGTAAACTAGAGAAAATACTAACACAAAACAAAGTAATATTTTAGGAGGCAAAGTATGAAAAAAATTGTATCAATTATTATGTTAACAGCACTTTTGCTTACGTCAATTACAAACGGCACAACAAGTAAAGCAATATCGCAATATAAGCGAATTACATCAGGGAACTATGAATATGCAGTTTTAGATGAAGCCAATAAAACCGCAACCGTGTTAAAGATTAAACCGACAAAAGAAGTGGTAATTCCGAAGATAATTGATGGATATTCCATTGTGCAGATTGGAATATGTTGGAATGAATATGATTACTATTTTAATGAGGAAAACGAATATCATTTTACAGATAGTGAGTATGCTGAATTTAAAAATTCTCGACATGTATTTTCGACAGATAGTAAGTCAGTAGAAAAGATTACGATTCCGGAGGGAGTAAAAAAAATAGGAGAATTTGCTTTTGCGAATACACCGAATTTAAAACAACTTAATTTGCCAAAAAGCCTAAAGTATATTTATGCTGAGAATTTTTTGGATGCTGCAAAATTAACGAAAATCGTATTCAAAGATTCAATTTGTGTTAGGAACGCGTTCGCTAATATTAAAAATGTGGTACTAAATGGCAATTTTGATAGTAATTTTTGGGAAGATTGCGTTACACCATCAAGAGACGGTATGCATGGGAAAATAAATCAATTAGAGGTTAAGGGGAAAAGAAATGTAACCATAAGTGTTGGTTCTAAAATTCAAAAAATAATTGTTTCAAAGTCAGTTAAGGATTTATATATATCTGGCAGCAATCTAGTGAAAAAACTGAATGTTAAGAGCAAGAAGACAAAGGTAAGCATTGACCCAAACTTAACATCAATTACTCGTACACAATTTGACATGGGAACCTATGCGAAAAAGAAATCAGGAAATTATACATGGGCAAAACCTTATTTTAAACTTGTGTGTAATGACGATGGCAATTATAAAAAGCAGATTTCCTACCTTGTCAAATACAAGAAAAATGGTAAATCAAAGACGAAAACAGTGAAAAAGAATAAAATCAAGAAACTTTATTCCAGTTCAAAGATTCATGTATATGCAATCGTAAAAGTAAAAAAACAAAGAGTTCCGTATATGCCTTGATTTTTCTATGGGATGGTGTTATTCTTAAGTCGATATTATTGACCTAAGGATAAGGAGGATTTGTAAATGAGTAATGTGACGATTTCAGATGCCATTCGTTATATTGGAGTGGACGATAAAGATATTGATTTGTTTGAGAGCCAGTACATTGTGCCAAATGGCGTATCGTATAATTCTTACGTGATTTTGGATGAAAAAATTGTCGTAATGGATACGGTGGATGCTAGAAAAACTGATGAATGGCTGGAAAAATTAGAGAGAGAACTTGATGGAAAAACACCGGATTATCTTGTGATTTCTCATTTGGAGCCGGACCACAGCGGAAGCATTCAGGCAATTGCTGAAAAATATCCGCAGATGCAGTTTGTCAGCAATGCGAAAGTATTTGCGATGCTGCCACAGTTCTTTGAGATGGATGTAACAGACAAAAAAGTGGTTGTTGCTGAGGGAGATACCTTGTCTCTTGGTGCACACACACTTACGTTTGTGATGGCACCGATGGTTCACTGGCCGGAGGTTATGGTTTCTTATGAATCCACGGAAAAAGTTTTGTTCTCTGCCGATGCTTTTGGTAAGTTTGGTGCGCTGGATGCCGATGAAGACTGGGCTTGTGAAGCAAGAAGATATTACTTTAATATTGTAGGCAAATATGGTGCGCAGGCATCCGCTTTGTTGAAAAAGGCAGCCGGCTTGGATATTCAGAAGATTTGTCCTCTTCATGGACCAATTCTTCAGGAAAACCTTGCTTACTATATTGGTAAATATCAGGTTTGGAGCAGCTACGAAGCAGAAGATGACGGCGTATTTGTCGCTTATGCATCTATTCATGGAAATACAGCAAAAGCAGTGAAAAAACTTGGTGAAGTGTTAGAAGCCAAAGGTGCAAAAAAAGTCGTTGTCAGTGATTTGTCGAGAGAAGATATGGCAGAGGCGATTGAGGATGCATTCCGCTATGATAAAATTGTAGTTGCCTGTGCAACATATGATGGCGGTCTGTTCCCGGTTATGCAGGATTTCCTGTACCACTTAGGTCACAAAAACTTCCAGAACAAAAAAGTTGCCTTCATGGAAAACGGAAGCTGGGCTCCGGTAGCAAATAAGAAAATGCGCGAAGCATTTGAGAAGATGAAAAATATGACACTCTGTGACAACATGGTTACAATCAAGTCGACGATGAAAGAGGCAGATGTCGCTCAGATGGAAGCGTTAGCAGATGAATTGTTGGCATAATTTGTAATTCAATATAAGAGACGTAAAAAGGCAGTTTCAAGAAGGAAAATCCTTCGTGAAACTGCCTTTATCATATTATTCTTCTTCAGTTTCTTTGTCCTTATGAGCAAGCTCAGATACAATCTGAATTCCATTTACCTCTACTAAATCATTAATTTCAATGACTAAGCATGGAACGCCGTCGATTACTTTTGTTTCTACTAAGTCGGTTCTCTCCGGATTAACGGAAACTTTAACATCCGGGGTGCGCACCTCAAAATTCCTTGTATTGGATAAGTTGGTGGCAACCAGTGTTTCATTTTCTCCGACGGATTCGTCATAATGTGCCTCAAAAGCCTCAATTTGTTCTTCCTCAACACCGCATTTTTCCAGAAGATGCGTCATGTCGGATTTATCTAGCGTGAGAGGCTCTGGGTTTTCTTTGTTTTCTGCTACCATCTGATTTAGATTTTCATGAATGGATTTAACCACCTCATAATCACATTCTAAGCCAAGCGATTCCTCTACAATTGCGTTGAATGTTTCTTTCTGGCTTTTTGCCGGGAGCGGCATACGGCAGCCGAGGAGCTTGTCGGTAATCACCTCATCCACCTCATCCGCATTTTTGGAATAATACAAAAGACTGTGAATATCCATGTTGCGGTCATTAAAAGCCGGGAACAAAAAGCCAAGTTCCGGCGGCTGTACGAGCCAGTCGCGAATCCGGTCTTGGATGTGGTTGGTCTCTGCATTGTAGCAAAGTCCCGGTTTTGTCAGTTTAACCGGACAGATGCTGCAAAGGATGTAGTCATACACATATTCCGATGCATCAAAATTTTCAATGCCGTCTGTTGTGATTTTCGGAATATCATAAGCGTCATGAACCAAAATAATAAAATAATTTTCCGGATAGCCGTAATTTTCAATTACTTTGTCATAAAAGGCATCCAGCAATTCATCATCGGTCAGTTTGCTTTGTAACAGTTTCATTAAAAATACCTGCGTGCCATCTTCTTTTGTTTCCTGTTCGGTTGGAAACTCCATATTCAGAAGTGTTTTTCCGATGGAGCCGGAAAGTGTTTTGCGGAAAATATCAATGTATTTGAACATTTCTTCTTCCGGAAGTCCTAAAAACGCTTCCTTTAAAGTCATGCGTTTTTGCTTGTCGGCATCCACGTAACATCCGCAGAGTCTTGTAAAGCTGCATTTTGTTTTTGTAAATCGTTTTTTGATTTCTGCGATTTCTTTTTTGTTCATATGTACCTCCCTTAACCGGCAGACGCCGGAAATTGTCTTTTTCCATTGTACCACATCAGGGAGAAAAAAAGGAAATATTATTTTGTACTCTTTTTTACTTTTTTATCAATATATTATCTTTTGCGTAAAGAACGTGATTGCTTTTGGAAACACGAACGGTTTTTAATTTCGTGATGCTGTGTATGTCTTCAAAAGCACCATCGCAGTTGTGTGCTTCTTCTACATATATGCCAAAAACTGTCTGGCCGAATTCATCAAAGCCATCTCCAGAATTGGCATCTCTTGTGATGTAATCATAACCTATTTGTGTTACCGGTGCACCGCCAAGTGTAGCTGGAATGTCAAGATTTTTTACTTTCCCTTTATTGCTTATTACATCAATTTTTTCTTCATAGTTAAATTCTCCCTTCGATAATTATTTGCTTTTTTGTGGGTGTCTATTTACAATACGAATGAAAAATGTTATAAAAAAAGTAAAAATAGATTTAAAAAACTGCAACATTTTACCATTTTATATCGTATTGTTTATAGAAACAACCCGAGAAGGAGGATGATGTATATGGTAAAAAAATTCAGCAAAATAGGGGGTTGCATGGTTTTTGTACTTTCTATGATTTTACCGCAGGCGGCGGTTTCAAAAGCAAAGATGGCGAATCCGTACACTGGCAAAAAGTATGTTTACTGCAGTAATTACAAAGACGGAATTGAACTCTATGGAAAGGATGGCAGTAAAAAGAAAAAGTACACATTGATTAAAAAAGAGTATTCAATGAGGGAAATTTACAAGACGAAAAGCTATATTTATTATTACAAAGTAAATCGGAAGGATTCGTCGACCGGTTATGTATGGCAGGTTCCATTGAACCAAAAGACCGGAAAGTTAAAAGTAAAAAAGAAAAAGAAATTGTTTTATGTCAACGAATGGCGGGAGTTCCTTTATGCGACGGATAAAAAAATGTTTATCGCATAAACAATTCGATTGTATCTTATAATAAGAAAACGAAACAGAAAACGTCACTTACCGGAAAGCCTGTCTATTACAGCAGTATTAATGTTGCAAAGGATGCATCAGGGCTTACTGCAAAGATTGGAAACTGCATTTATTACTCGCGGTTTAAGAGTTATTATAAAAAAATTGATGAAGCCTTTTACCAGTTAAATCTGTCTACCGGAAAACGTAAAAAAATAGTAAATAAGGCTTCGCAGTATGAGTCAAAACGCTACCGTTATGATGAACATGAAAAGTTAGATACGCAGGTTGGAATTTCCGGTAAAAAACTGTATGTTCCAACAGAAAAGTGGATTGTTTGTTATGATATGGCAAAGAAGAAGAAAACAAACCTGATTTCAATGGATGTATTAATGCAGTGTGTAAAAGAGAAGTTTTCCACAGATGCATTCCATTCGATGCATATTGATAAGTTCTATTTTATCGGCAATACAATGTATTTGCAATTAGCAGTAGATTATCAGTATAAAATTGGAGCATATCAGGAAATTTCATACGACAGAAATTATGTTGTTGTAAGTTTAAATAAAAAGACCGGGAAGTCGATTACCTATGAGGAAGAACTAAGTTCTTTTTTGAAGAATTATGGAAATGGATATAATGACGGCAATCAGTGTGGCATGCACAATTGGACCGTGCGTACAGGAATGATACTGGATGTAACGCAAAACGGTACCTGGATTGGTGAATTTGTAAATGAGAAAGGTAAACTTTTTTATTATTCCTACAACAAAAATACGAAAGTGACAAAACTCTACAGCAGTAAAAAGGCGAAAGTTCGTCTTATGCAGCAGGGGCTTAATGATGAAGCGTATGTGTGATTTATACGCTGATGGTAATTTAAGATTTATTGTCACAAACAGCACAACATCCGATATTGAATATATATACAAAAGATGATATAATTTGCATATATTATACACGGAGGTGACTAATATGTTGACATTACAAGAAACAATAAGACCATCTGCTGATTTGCGAAATCATTATTCTGAAATATCAAAACTGTGTAAGGAAAACAAAGAAGCAGTGATTATTACAGTAAATGGCAGAGGTGATACGGTTACACTTTCCTATGAAGAATATAAAAATATGAAAGCAAGAATAGAATTATTAGAAGTATTAGCCGAAGCGGAAGATGATGTTAAAAATAGCAGAGTTGCTCCAATAACGGAAACATTTGATGATTTGAGAAAAATGCTTCAGGAGGAGTGATTATGAAGGATGCGGTAATAAGGACTGATACAGCCGATGCAGGTATCAGAAAAATAATTTTGTATATTGCTCAAAATTTTGGAAATACAGCAGCACTTGAGAAACTTGACGAGATTGAAAAACGAATTCTTGAATTAGGAGATGATCCATATATTGGAAGCGAGCCGAGATATCTTATTCTTAAGAGACAAGGGTATAAAGTGCTTATTTTAGAAAAAGACTTAGTATTTTATAAAATTCATGAGGAAAATAAGCAAGTGATTGTATATGCAGTCGTAGATCAACGCCAAGATTATTTGAATATTATTCGTGGTTTGTAGAGAAGTTTATCCTAAAAAAGAGATGCCCCGAGGACCTCTCTTTTTTTTTACGTCCAGGCACTTATGGACAAAAAATTACATAGGATGAAAGTAACGACAATCTCTGAGGTGTATCATGCAGTCATTTCCACAGCCTTTAAGTGTAGAGGAAGAAAATGAAGCAATTGAGAGATGGGAACAGGGTGACAGAGAGGCAAGAAATATTCTGATTGAACGAAATCTTCGGCTGGTTGCCTATCTGGTGAAGAAATACAGCAATTCCGACCATAGTGTCGATGATTTGATTTCCATAGGGACAATTGGACTGATTAAAGCGGTCGACACATATCGAATAGGGAAGGGCGTTCGGTTAGCGACGTATGCCTCCCGCTGTATCGACAATGAATTGTTGATGACATTTCGGAGTGATAAGAAGCGGGCGCGGGAAATTTTTTTGTATGAGCCGATTAGCGGGGATGATGGTGAGGGAAATGCGCTTCGATTTTTGGATGTATTGGAGAGTGTCGACGAGGATATTCCGGAGCGGATGGAAAAGGAAGAAAATATTGAAAAGTTATACGGTTATATTGAGAAAAATCTGACGGAACGAGAAAAGTTAATTATCCGCCTCCGCTATGGTGTGTCCGAGGGAAAGGGAACACCGGAACATCCGGAAATTACACAGCGTGAAATTGCCAAACAGCTTGGTATTTCGCGCAGCTATGTGAGCCGGATTGAAAAAAAAGCACTACAAAAGCTTCGGCGTGCATATGATTATGGAAGGAGAAAAAACTGAGATGTCGGATCCTAAAATAGAAAATTTACTGGAGTTGTCTTTAGATGTCTCAGAAGATACAAGAGAAAAAAGCGAAAATTTATCTGCCGGTTATGACCCGGAAGAAAAGTTGTGGCAGGTGATTATTCGGTATTCCGGAGAACTTTTGCAATTGGCAGGTAACTATGAGCGGGTGACGCCGCTGTTAGGAGGGTACGCTGTTTTAGAAGTGACAGAAAAACAGTTGAGAGCGTTGGCAGAAGAACCACAGGTAGAATATATCGAAAAGCCAAAGGCGTTGTCTTTTGCCGTATACGAAGGAAAACTGGTATCGTGCATTCCTCCCGTACAGAGGGAGCCCCTTTCTCTGACCGGACAGGGTATTCTGGTAGGAATCATAGATTCCGGAATTGATATTTATCATCCGGATTTTCGAAAGGAAGATGGAACAACAAGAATCGTGGGAATTTGGAACCAGACGGCGGTAAATGAGGGCGAAATGGAGCTTATGCCACCGTCCGGTTATTCCTTCGGCTTGTTTTATTCGGAAGAAAAAATAAATGAATTGTTACAAGCATTAGGTCCTGCGCCGGCAGTGGATGCAAGCGGACATGGAACACATGTTGCCGGGATTGCAGCAGGCAATGGCCGTGCCAGCCGGGGAGAAAATCGCGGTGTGGCGTATGAATCACAACTGTTAATTGTGAAATTAGGCGGCAGGACGCAAAGAGATTTTCCGCAGACGGCAGAACTGATGCAGGCAATTGATTTTTGTATTCGTTTTGCGGCAGAAAGAAACCAGCCGCTTGCCTTAAATTTAAGTTATGGAAATAATTATGGTTCGCATACCGGTACGTCATTATTGGAAACGTATTTGGATGAAGCAGCTTTAGTGGGGCGCACAACAATCTGCATTGGCAGCGGCAACGAGGGCGATTTGCGGCGGCACGCTTCCGGGCAGTTAGAGGCAGGCAGAGAGAAAGTTGTGGAGTTTAGCGTCTCACCCTATGAAACAAGTCTGTCCATTCAATTGTGGAAGCAGTATGTGGATTCCTTTCAAATTACATTAACAACACCATCCGGAAGTCAGATTGTCGTATCGGAGGAAACGGCAGGAACCTTTCGCTCTTTGCAGGATGGAATGGAAATTTTGTGGTATTTTGGTGAGCCGTCGCCCTATCAGATTTTGCAGGAAATTTATCTGGAAATTATCCCCGCATATGACCGGACAATGATTCAGGGCGGTATCTGGAAATTAACACTCACGCCTAAACAACTGGTGGATGGGCGTTTTGATTTTTGGATGCCAAGCGGTGCACAAATTAATGAAGAAACCGGATTTTTAGTTTCCGAATCAGCACTTACGCTTACCATTCCCTCAACTGCCAGACGACCAATTACTGTAGCGGCATACGATGCGAATACAGATACCTATGCACCCTTTTCCGGGCGCGGTTATGTCTGCTGCAATCAAAGCAAGCCGGATTTGGCGGCGCCGGGTGTCGATATTTTGTCCTGTGCACCCGGGGGCGGATATACAAGAAAAAGCGGAACCTCAATGGCGTGTCCATTTGTCACCGGAAGCGCCGCCCTCTTAATGCAGTATGGGATTATCAGTGGAAACGATTCATACTTATACGGTCAGAAAGTAAAAGCCTACCTAATCCGGGGGGCCAGGAGAACAAGAGCATTTGAAACCTTTCCAAATGACAGAGTAGGATGGGGAATGCTGTGTGTGGCGGACAGTATTCCATGATGCACTTGATTTTTGTCCCCCAAATACGCTATAATAACGGCAAATTTGCTTGCGAGGTACAAAGATGGCTACAGAAAATAATATCATTGAATTGCGTCATGTAAAAAAGTGTTATGAAAAGGACACACCCGTTATCAAGGATTTTTCCCTTACGATAAAAAAAGGGGAATTTGTTACCTTTTTGGGACCGTCCGGCTGCGGAAAAACGACGATATTGCGTATGATTGGCGGCTTTGAGCAGCCGACCGGGGGAGAGATTTTATTACACGGAAAAGATATCAGCAAACTTCCACCGGCGAAACGCCCAATCAATACGGTGTTTCAGAAGTATGCCCTATTTCCGTATCTCAATATTTATGACAATATTGCCTTTGGCTTGAAAATGAAAAAAGTGCCGAAAGAAGTGATTCGGGAAAAGGTAAAAAAAGTGTTGGAAGTGGTTGATTTAGAAGGATTTGAAAAAAGAAAAATTTCTACGTTGTCCGGCGGACAGCAGCAGCGTGTTGCGATTGCGAGAGCAATTGTTAATGAGCCGGAAATTCTTTTGTTAGATGAGCCACTTGGAGCCTTAGATTACAAGATGCGGAAAGAAATGCAGTTTGAATTAAAGGAAATGCATAAAGAACTTGGCATTACATTTATTTTTGTTACTCATGACCAGGAGGAAGCTCTAGCTCTTTCAGATAAGGTTGTGGTTATGGCGGATGGAAAAATTCAGCAGGCGGGAAAACCGGAAGATATTTATAAGGTGCCGGAAAATGCATTTGTCGCCGATTTTATTGGCGAGAGCAATATTTTTGATGCCAAAATGGTCGGTGACTGCAGGCTTTCAATTCACGGGGTGGAGTTTGGCTGCAAGGAGAATTTTCCGCTTGGCGACCATGTTGAGGCTGTGATTCGACCGGAGTCGGTTATTCTTTGCCCGGCAGGAGAGGGAAAAATACAAGGAAAAGTTCATTCCTCTGTGTTCAAGGGAACGTTTCATGAGATTGTTATTTATTCCGGAAAAAGTGAAATTGTAGCGCAGAATGAGGAAGCAATTGAAGCAGGCACGAAGGTCGGAATCGACATCAAACCGCAGGGGATTCATGTTATGCCGTATAATCAGAACATCAACCATTACGAGGGACTGATGGATGCGAGTGGACATGTTCTATTTGTGGACGGCAGCAGGAAACCGGATTTGACAAAACTTTTTTCAGGGAAGGTGCCGGAAAATACAGAAGGAATTCATGTTATGGCGTCCTTTTTGCCGGCAGATGCAAATTTAAGTGATGACCCGGCAGAAGGATTTGTTGAAGGAAATATTATATCTATTATATATAAAGGCGACCACTACAAATATAAAATCCGAAGCAAAAATGATGTGGATTATTATGTGGATGACGAGTGGCTGTGGAATATGGGCGACTATGTCAGTGTGGTAGTGCCGGATGAAAAAATAACATATGAAGTGATAAATAAGGGGGCGCGGGATGATTAGATTTTCAAGGAAGCAGCTTCGGATCCCCTACCTTGTTTTTCTGCTTGTGTTTGTGGTATTGCCGCTTTTGGTTATTTTGTACTATGCACTTACGAATGGAGAGGGGCAGTTTACATGGGAAAATTTTCGTGAGTTTTTTGTCGATGGGAAAACCATGGGAACTTTGTTTTACAGCCTTATGATTGCTGTTACAACAACGATTGTCTGTTTATTGATTGCGTATCCGACTGCTTATATACTGGCACGGGGCAATCTGAAACGGGGACCGGTCTATGTGATTTTGCTTGTGATGCCAATGTGGATTAATTTTACGCTGCGCATTACAGCTGTCAAAGAAATTTTAGATGTCATCGAAGGAAATCTTGCGATGTATCCGTTTTTCAATACGATACTCTGCATGGTGTATGATTTTCTTCCCTTTATGATTCTGCCCCTGTACACAACGATATCCAAATTGGATGACAGTCTTCCGGAAGCAGCGGCTGATTTAGGCGCATCGTCTTTCCATGTGTTCTGGCGGGTCATGATTCCGATGACGTTACCGGGGATTATCAGTGGTGTGACAATGGTATTTTTGCCGGCGATGACAAATTATGTTGTGTTAGATATGATTTATAACAGTACCTATATTATGGGAAGCCTGATCGGCAGTTATTTCAATGCGTATGACTGGCACAATGGCTCCATGATTTCAATCCTTCTTCTTATTTTAATGTTCTTTGTGACATGGATTACGGACCGTTTTGCAAAGAAGCAGGAAGTGGAAGCAAGAGGAGGTGGCATATGGTGAAAAAATTAGGACAAAGACTCTGGCTTTTTTGTGTATTTGTGTTTTTGTATGCACCGATTTTTGTGCTGATTGTTTACAGTTTTACGAGTTCTACGATGATTGGTGCGATTCGTGGTTTTTCACTGGAGCATTATGTCACATTATTTACCACGAAGGAACTGCTCCATATGATTGGCGGAACGCTTCTTTTAGCGGTTACGGTTGCTTTTTTGTCCACTCTTCTTGGAACCATTGGTGCAATCGGTTCCTTTTACGCCGGGAAAAAAAGCGGGCAGTGCATCAATTTTTTGAATCAGATTCCAATTGCCAATGCAGAAGTTGTAACCGGTTTTAGTATCTGCGTTTTGATGATTGTTTTGTTTGGTGTGGACAAGGACACGTATCTGCCGCTGCTTGTCGGACAGACGGTATTATGCGCTCCATTTGCGTATTTGTCGGTGCTGCCGAAATTAAAACAGATGGATCCGAATTTATATGAAGCAGCTTTGGACCTTGGCTGCAATCACAGACAGGCTTTGTGGCGCGTGATTGTGCGCGAAATCATGCCGGGCATTACATCCGGATTTATGTTGTCTGTCACGTTGTCACTGGATGATTATTTTATTACAACGTATACAAAACCGGCGGTGTTTGATACAATCAGCACTTACGTGGTAAATGCAACGAAGGGAGCAAGAACTGAAATTAAGACGGCGTTGTGGGCATTGTCTGCGGTTATATTTCTGGTTGTTGTTCTCGTTGTGATTGGAATGAATATGAAAGCGGGGAGGAAACAAAAACGATGAAAAAAATATGGATGATATTTTGTTTTTCTCTGCTTCTTTGCAGTGCAGTTCTCTTTGGCTGTGAGAATAAGGAGAATCAAAACGAAGAAATTGTGCTCCGGATTGCCAACTGGGAGGAATATTTAGATGAAGGCGGCTGGGATGAAGATGAGACAATTGATTTGGATGAGAAAACGAAAATTTTAGGCAGAGAAAATATGGTAGACGAGTTCGAAACCTGGTATGAAAAAACATATGGGCAGAAAGTACGCGTTGAATATTCTACTTTTGGAACAAATGAAGATTTGTATAATCAGATGACATTGGGAGATACTTTTGATTTGGTCTGCCCGTCAGAATACATGATTATGAAGTTGATGAAGGAGAAGAAACTGGAGCCGTTTACGGAAGATTTTTTCGATAGTTCAAAAAAAGAAAATTATTACAGCCGCGGTGTTTCTCCTTATATTAAAAATGTATTTGATGATTTAAAAATAGGTGGCGAATCGTTAAGCTGCTATGGTGCCGGCTATATGTGGGGCGTTATGGGGCTTGTGTATAATCCTTCGGCGGTGTCAAAAGAAGATGTCCGCCACTGGTCGGTTCTGCTTGATGAAAAGTATAGTAAACAGGTGACGATGAAGGACAGTGTACGTGATTCTTACTTAGTTGCCCTTACCATTTTGAAAGAGAAAAAATTGTTGTCAGAAGAATTTCAAAAAGCGATGGAGACAACGCATTGCCTGACGGATGAGTTAAATGACACATCGGAACAGACGGTTACCAAGGTGCAGACGATTCTGGAAAAAATGCGGAAAAATTCGTATTCACTGGAAACGGACAGTGGAAAAGCGGATATGGTGACCGGCAAAGTCGTTCTTAATATGCAGTGGTCCGGTGATGGTGTTTACACGATGGATGAGGCCGAAAAAGACGGGCTCGAACTTAGTTATGCGGTGCCGGAAGAGGGAAGCAACCTTTGGTTTGATGGTTTTTGCATGATGAAAAACGGAATTTCCGGTGATGCCAAGAAGAAACAGGCGGCGCAGGCTTTTATCAATTATATTTCACGGCCGGACAATGTAATCCGCAATATGTATTATGTCGGTTATACTTCAGTGATTGCCGGTGGTGACAGTGATTTGATTTTTAAGTATGCAGATTGGTGCTATGGCGCAGAGGAGGATGAAGAGGAAGTATCCCCTTATGACTTATCTTATTTTTTCTCCGGTGCAAAAGAGACCCCAAATAAGTATGTATTGGAGGTGCCAAAGTCGCAAGCCTCACGGCAGGTCAGTGCCCAGTATCCGGAGCAAAGCGTTTTGAAACGCAGCGCTGTTATGCAGTGTTTTAGTGAGGAAGCGAATCGGAGAATCTCAAGGATGTGGATTCGAGTGCGTTGTTTTTGAAAAAAAGTTGGCAATAACGGACGCGTGTTCTTGACAACTTACGAGAGTTAGTTTATACTAACGATGAGAAACATCATTTTCGTAAGGAGGAACATTCCATGCAGAGAGAAGAAATACTGGAAAGATTGCGTGAACAAGGATGCCGCATCACAAAGCAGCGTCAGCTTTTACTTGATATTATTTTGCAGGAAGAATATTCCTGCTGCAAAGAAATTTATTACAAAGCGGCAAAACAAGATTCGTCGATTGGTATTGCGACCGTTTACCGTATGATAAATACATTGGAGGATATCGGTGCAATCAGCAGAAATACCATGTACCGCATTGACTGCGGTGATGACTGCCTGGCGAAAGATAACTGCGAGGTAAAATTAAACGATGGAACCAGTCTGGAATTGACACAGGCACAGTGGAATCAGGTGATTGCCAGTGGATTAAAGGCTTGCGGTTTCCAGAGTTGATTTCTACAAATTGGATGGAATAATTGGATTCTTAATAGGAAATTGTATCAGTAAGGTGTATTGACAGCAGATACAGGGTTTGATATGATTAACACAAGTTAGACAAAACTAACCAAGGAGGAATCCAATTGCATGAGCAAGGAAGTCATTGAGATGATTCGGAAGATGGATATGGAACAGGTTGAGAATCAATTTGTTCTACAGTGTGCGCCATTGATTGCCGGATTAAAAATGTCCAATTTATTTATCATTCGTAAAAACCATTTGCGGAGATTGTGTGCTCTCCTGCAAAATAGCGGTATCCGTTGCCGTGTCCTTTATTTGGACGGAGACAAACTAACGGTCTTATTGTACAATCCTGCCATGCTAGCGATTTATATGCGGAACAAGCGTGCCACTACAATTTTGATGGAAAATGGCTATGAGCAGTTTGATCTGGAATCTATTCTGCTTGAATTTGGACGCAGATATCGTAGTTATCGTACGGAGAACAAATCATTCCCTCATGAACTGGGACTCCTTTTGGGATATCCGATCGATGACGTGGAAGGATTTATAAAAAACGATGGAAAGAATTGTCTATATACGGGATATTGGAAAGTGTACGCCAATGTTCCGGCCAAAAGAAATCTGTTTCGCCGGTTTGAGTGTGCCAGAGAAGAACTCATGAAACAAATCAGACAAGGGAAAAAGGTGGAACAGGTAATTGCGTGCAAACGCTAATGCAACAATTTTGAACAAAGGGACTGCCATAGAAAATCCCGAAATTAAAAAAGAAGTTCAATTTGTCTCTTGACAAATGAACTTCTTTTTTGCCCGTGGGGGGGCTGTGGTGGGGCAACACTTTTTCCTGAGTTTCGCAGGTGGGTTGGGTCGCATCAAGTAATCGTTACTGGTCTTTTGGAATTCCAATAAATCAGTAGAAAAACTTTGGGACACGTGGGTTTTGAGTGCGTCGGTATGTGGCACTGGTAGTTTCAGTGTCCATACCGCTACGCATTCAATTAGCGGGAGCACCCACGAGGCACAAAGTTTTTCTGCTGATTTATGGAAATCGAAAAAATGTGAACGAACACTTGATGCAACCACCTTGCATTTTCCCCTTTTTCCAAGTATAATAACTTCACTTGCAAAGGAAAGGATTGATTTGATGCAAATGATAATTATGATTGCGATGCTTAGTGTTATATTTGGCTTGACGGGAACCTATGCATTCTGCAAGTCAGGCAGCATGATTGAATTTTTCGGTGGGAACAAAAAAACGAGAAAAATGAGGATTATCCGGATTTTAATTTCTGTGGTAATTGGCGGATGTAGTGCCATGATGAGCCGCACGATTTCCATGGTGATGCTTCACCTAATTGTGTTATTCCTCTTTTTTGACGTTGTGGCATTTGTCCTGCGTCTTTTTCTGCGCCGCAAAAAAGAGAGCGGAGTATATCATGTTCTTCATAAAATTTACCGCTGTGGTGCACTGCCGGTCGTTATTTTTATCATAGTTATGATTTATGGGCTTACCAACATGACAGAGGTAAAACAGACTGACTATTCGCTGGCAACGGTAAAAGAAATTGGAAACTATAAGATTGCCCTGCTTACAGATACGCATTTTGATACGATTCAGAGTAAGGATACGGTAAAAGAGGCACTTACCAATTTGCAGAACCAGCATCCTGACTTTTTAGTGCTTGGCGGCGATATTGTAGAGGAAAATACATCGTATGAAAGCATGCAGGAGATTTTTGCTATGGCGGGCAAAATCAAAACAAAATACGGTATTTATTATGTGTACGGCAATCATGACAGACAGCCGTATACGACGAATAAAGCCTATACGGAAAAACAACTGGATGAAACAATTGAGAAAAATGGGATTCATATCCTAAAGGATTCATACACCATAATAAATGATGAAATTATTCTGCTTGGAAGAGATGATGCAGGCTGGGCAAATACATCCGGGCGGAAGTCGACGAAAGAAATTCTTCAGAAAATTCCTCAAAAAGACCGGGAGGGAAAATATATCATAGCCGTTGATCATCAGCCAATTGAGGCGGAGGAAAATGCACAGGCAGGAGTTGATTTGGAACTTTCGGGGCATACGCACGCCGGACAGATTTGGCCGATTGGGCACTTTACGGAGATGGCGGGGCAGTTAAACTATGGTCTTTACCAGCGCGGTTCCTGCAAGGTAATTGTATCTTCCGGTGAAGCCGGCTGGGGGTATTCAATGCGTACGCAGGAGCACTGCGAATATGTCATGATAAATTTACAAAAACAGAAGGTGGATTTATTTTGATTTTTCGTGTATAATATACGAGATTAGTGTGAATTAGAACATTTCCAATGGATGACACAGATAGACAAAGGTTGACATTACCGAAAAATGTGGTACTATAGTTGTGAGATTTTTTATTGGATGACTAACTAACCAATGACTAATCAGAAAATAAGAAAGAAAAGAGGTTCGTGTAAGATGGCAAAAATTGATTTGAGCAAGTATGGAATTACTGGTGCAACTGACATTGTTTACAATCCTTCTTATGAGTTGTTATTCGAGGAAGAGACAAAAGCTGGGCTTGAGGGATATGAAGTAGGACAGGAAACAGAGCTTGGTGCAGTAAGCGTTATGACAGGTATTTATACTGGACGTTCTCCTAAAGACAAGTACATTGTTATGGATGAGAATTCCAAAGACACAGTATGGTGGACATCTGATGAATATGCAAACGATAACCATCCGATGACAGAAGAAACATGGGCTACCGTAAAAGATATTGCAAAGAAAGAGCTTTCGAACAAAAGACTTTTCGTTGTAGATGCTTTCTGTGGAGCGAATGCAGATACCCGTATGGCTGTTCGTTTCATCGTTGAAGTAGCATGGCAGGCACATTTCATTAAGAACATGTTCATCCAGCCTACTGAGGCAGAACTTGAAACTTTTGAGCCGACCTTTATTGTATACAACGCTTCGAAAGCAAAAGTAGAAAACTACAAAGAACTTGGATTGAATTCCGAGACTTGTGTAGCATTCAACATTACAAGCCGTGAGCAGGTTATTATTAATACATGGTACGGCGGTGAGATGAAGAAAGGTATGTTCTCTATGATGAACTACTACCTTCCATTGGCCGGAATTGCTTCCATGCACTGCTCCGCAAACACAGATATGGATGGAAAGAACACAGCGATCTTCTTTGGTCTTTCCGGTACTGGTAAAACAACATTGTCTACAGACCCGAAACGTCTCTTGATTGGTGATGACGAGCACGGCTGGGATGACAACGGCGTCTTCAACTTTGAAGGTGGATGTTATGCAAAAGTTATCGACTTGGATGCTGAGTCTGAGCCGGATATTTACAATGCAATCCGCAGAGATGCCCTTCTTGAGAACGTAACAGTAGATGCAAACGGAAAAATTGATTTTACAGACAAGAGTGTAACAGAGAATACACGTGTATCTTATCCGATTGATCATATTGAAAATATTGTACGTCCAATTTCTTCTGCACCGGCAGCACAGAATGTAATCTTCCTTTCTGCTGACGCATTCGGCGTACTTCCTCCGGTATCTATTTTGACACCAGAGCAGACACAGTACTACTTCCTTTCCGGATTTACAGCAAAACTTGCAGGTACTGAGCGTGGAATTACAGAGCCTACTCCTACATTCTCCGCATGTTTCGGACAGGCATTCTTGGAACTGCATCCTACAAAATATGCAGAAGAGCTTGTTAAGAAGATGGAGAAGAGCGGCGCAAAGGCATACCTTGTAAATACAGGATGGAATGGAACCGGCAAACGTATCTCCATTAAAGATACTCGTGGTATCATTGATGCTATCTTAAATGGTGATATTAAAAATGCACCAACAAAGAAGATTCCTTACTTCAATTTCGAAGTTCCTACAGAACTTCCGGGTGTTGATTCCGGTATTCTGGATCCTCGCGATACTTACGCAGATGCTTCTGAGTGGGAAACAAAAGCCAAAGATTTGGCAGACCGCTTCACAAAGAACTTTGTTAAGTATGAAGGAAATGATGCAGGTAAAGCACTTGTAGCAGCAGGTCCTCAGAAATAATATTGATTAAAATGATAAAAAGAGGATGTCGGGGGCATGATTTGCCCCTGACATCTTTTTTGAGTGGATGGAAGAAAAATGAGTATAGAAACGAAAAATCCTTTGGGAGAACAGCCGGTAAACCGATTGCTTTCACAGTTTGCGATTCCAAGTATCATTTCAATGCTGGTTGGTTCTCTTTATAATATTGTAGACCAGTTTTTTATTGGTCAAAGAGTGGGAGAATTAGGAAATGCAGCGACAAATATTGCTTTCCCGTTGTCGACCTCTTGTCTGGCACTTGCTTTACTGATTGGAATTGGTGGTTCGTCTGCATTTAATCTGGCGATGGGGAGCGGAGATGATAAAAAGGCCGTGCATTTATTAGGAAATGCCGTTGTATTGCTTGCAGGAAGCGGTCTTTTCTTATCCATTATCACCTTTTTATTTTTAAAACCATTGCTTTTGTTTTTTGGATCACCAAAAGCGGTGCTTCCCTTTGCCATAGAATATACAAAAGTTACGGCATTTGGATTTCCATTTTTACTTCTTGGCACCGGTGGAGGTCATTTGATACGAGCCGATGGAAGACCGCGTATGACGATGGTTTGCAATCTGATCGGAGCGGTGATTAATACCGTTTTGGATGCTCTCTTTGTGTTTGGATTGAATCTTGGTATGACCGGAGCGGCGCTTGCTACGGTTATTGGGCAAATGGTGTCCGGAATCATGGCGATTATTTGCTTGATGCATGGTAAGACGGTATCGATTCATAAAGAGCATTTGTTTGTAAAATGGGAAAATGTAACAAGAATTGCTTCGCTTGGTATGGCACCGTGCAGCAATCAGGTAGCAATGATGGTTGTGCAGATTATTATGAACCAGTCGTTGAAGCATTACGGTTCCCACTCGATTTACGGCGAAAATATTCCGATTGCGTGTGCCGGCATTATTACAAAAGTAAACATGATTTTTATGTCCTTTGTCATTGGACTTTCACAGGGTTTACAGCCGATTGCAAGTTTTAATTATGGAGCGGGGAAAAAGGGGCGTGTGAAGGAAGCATATATAAAAGCAGTTTCCATTGGTGCTGTTTTAGCAGTAATTGCATTTTTTATGTTTCAGTTTTTCCCAAGACAAATTATTTCCATTTTCGGAGATGGTTCCGAACTGTATTATCAGTTTGCAATTCGGTATTTTCATGTCTTTTTGTTTTTTACATTTGTCAATTTTATGCAGCCGATTACGTCGAATTTTTTCACAGCGATTGGCAAACCTAAGGTTGGCAGCTTTTTGGCATTGACAAGGCAGATTCTATTTTTACTGCCGTTAATCCTTTTGTTCCCGTTGTTTTTGGGAATTGATGGAATTATGTATGCTGGTCCGGTGGCAGACTGTTTAGCGGCGGTTGTCTGTTTTATTATGGTTTACCGGGAATTGAGAAATTTTAACCCAAAATGAAATGAGAAATAATATCATTGATTTGCTTGAAATTAGGTATAGAAAATGTTAGTATTACATTCAGCAATAGACATTTGCGATTTTTAAGGAGGTAACAAGATGAAAGAGTTCAAAGAATGGGATGGATTTGAAGGAAAAATCTGGAAAGAAGAGATTAATACCAGAGATTTCATTCAGAAGAATTACACCCCATATGATGGAGATGAGAGCTTTTTGGCAGGTCCTACTGATGCAACCAATCAGCTTTGGGGCGAGTTGCAGAAACTTCAGAAAGAAGAGCGTGCCAATAATGGCGTTTTAGATATGGAGACAGAGGTTGTATCTTCTCTGACTGCATATGGCCCGGGATATATTAAAGAAGAATTGAAAGATTTGGAGAAAATTGTTGGTCTTCAGACAGACAAGCCGTTGAAACGTGCGTTTATGCCATATGGTGGTATTAAGATGGCAGAACAGGCATGTACAACTTATGGTTACACACCAAATCCAAAGTTTAATAAAATTTTTAATGAATACCATAAAACACACAATGCTGCTGTTTTTGATGCGTATACACCGGAGATGAAAAAGGCTCGTCACAGCCACATCGTAACCGGTCTTCCGGATACTTACGGACGTGGACGTATCGTCGGCGATTACCGTCGTGTAGCTTTGTATGGTATTGACTTTTTGATTGAGCAGAAACAGAAAGATAAAGCAAACTGTGGATGCGGAACGATGACAGACGATGTAATTCGTCTTCGTGAGGAAATTGCAGAGCAGATTAAAGCATTGCAGGGAATGAAAGAAATGGCTCAGATTTATGGCTATGACATTTCACGTCCGGCAAAAGATGCAAAAGAAGCTGTTCAGTGGCTTTACTTTGGTTATCTGGCTGCTATTAAGACACAGAATGGTGCTGCCATGAGTGTAGGACGTATTTCTACATTCCTCGATATTTATATTGAGCGTGACTTGAAAAAAGGCATCCTGACAGAGACAGAAGCACAGGAATTGATTGACCATATGACAATGAAATTCCGTATGGTTAAATTTGCCCGTATTCCTTCTTACAACCAGTTGTTCTCCGGTGACCCGGTATGGGCAACATTGGAAGTGGCAGGTATCGGTATGGATGGACGTTCCATGGTAACGAAGAATGACTTCCGTTTCCTTCATACATTGGAGAACATGGGACCTTCACCGGAGCCTAACTTAACCGTGTTGTATTCGTCTGATTTGCCGGAAACATTTAAGAAATATGCTTCTGACATTTCCATTCGTACAAGTTCCATTCAGTATGAGAACGACGATGTGATGAAACCGGTATGGGGCGATGACTACTCCATCTGCTGTTGTGTATCTGCTACACAGACAGGTAAGGAAATGCAGTTCTTCGGAGCAAGAGCAAACCTTGCAAAAGCACTGTTGTACGCAATCAATGGTGGTGTGGACGAAAAAGAATTTAATCAGGTTGGACCGGCCTACAAACCGATTACGTCCGAATACCTTGACTATGATGAGGTTATGGAAAGTTATGACCGCATGCTTGACTGGCTGGCAGGTCTGTATGTAAATATTTTGAACCTGATTCAGTATATGCATGATAAATATTATTACGAAGCTGCTGAGATGGCTCTTATTGATACCGATGTACGCCGTACATTCGCAACCGGTATCGCAGGATTCTCTCATGTAATTGACTCTTTGAGTGCAATTAAGTACGCAAAAGTTAAGACAGTTCGTAATGAAGATGGTATTGTAGTAGGATTTGAGACAGAGGGAGACTTCCCACGTTACGGTAACGATGATGAGCGTGCCGATGAGATTGGTGTATGGCTTCTTGGTACATTCCTTGATAAGATTAAAAAATATCATACGTACCGTGATTCCGAGCCTACAACATCGATTCTTACCATTACTTCCAATGTGGTATATGGTAAAGCAACCGGTATGATGCCGGATGGAAGAAAAGCATTTACTCCATTTGCACCTGGTGCATCACCAAGTTACGGAGCAGAGCAGAATGGTTTGCTTGCTTCCCTGAACTCCGTTGCTAAACTCCCATATCACTGGGCTTTGGATGGAATTTCCAATACGCAGACGATTAATCCGGACGCATTGGGACATAATGAGGATGAGCGTAAGAACAATTTGGTTCAGGTACTTGACGGATACTTCGATCAGGGAGCACATCACTTGAATGTCAATGTATTTGGAAAAGAAAAATTGTTGGATGCACAGAAACATCCGGAAAAAGAAGAATACGCAAACTTTACGATTCGTGTATCCGGTTATGCCGTTAAATTTATCGATTTGACCGAAGAACAGCAGAATGATGTAATTGCACGTACCTGCCACGGAAGAATGTAAAGAAAAGCTTCAAAAAAATTCTGGATGCACAGCCGGGAAGTTTGTCCCGGTTGTGCATCTTTTTCAAGTGAAAGAGAGGTAATTATGAAGGGATATGTTCACAGTATTGAGACATTTGGTCTGGTGGATGGACCGGGCGTGAGGTATGTACTTTTTGTGCAGGGATGTAAGATGCGCTGTCGGTATTGCCACAATCCGGAGACTTGGAAGATTTGCACAGATGAAGATGAAAAAATGGATGTCGGACTTGGCTGGCAGACGGCAAAAGAGGCGTTTGATCGTGCTTACCGTTATCAGAATTACTGGAAAAATAATGGAGGGATTACCGTCAGTGGCGGCGAGCCATTGTTGCAGATTGATTTTGTGACCGAACTTTTTGGGTATGCAAAAGAAAAGGGGGTTCACACGACTTTAGACACCAGTGGAAGTATTTATGGTGAAGAACCGGCAACCGTTGAAAAGTTTGAAAAACTGATGGAAGTTACAGACCTTGTAATGTTAGATATCAAGGAAATGGATGAGGAAAAACACAAGAAATTGACCGGACGAAGCAACAAAAATATTCTTGCGATGGCAGATAAAATGAATGAAATGGGAAAAGAAATGTGGATTCGCCACGTTCTTGTTCCGGGGCTTACTGATGGCAAAGAGGATTTGAAAGCACTTCGAAAAAAACTGGATGAGTGGACGAATGTGAGCCGTGTGGAAATTCTACCGTATCACACACTTGGTCTTTTTAAATGGGAAAATCTTGGCATTCCGTATTCACTTGAAGGTGTTCCGGTGCCAACGGAGGAACAAGTGAAGGAAGCAGAAGAAATATTGGGGATAAAAAAATAATAGGAAATCCTTGTAAAATGTGGTAGAATAGATAATAAATTACATGAAAAATAAAGGAGTTAAAAAATGAGTGAGTACAAATTAAATACAAGATGTGTGCAGGGGGGATATACACCGGGAAATGGGGAACCCAGACAGATTCCGATTATTCAGTCAACGACATTTAAGTATGATACCAGCGAGGATATGGGAAGATTGTTTGATTTGGAGGCGGAAGGGTATTTTTATACACGTCTTCAGAATCCAACCAATGACATGGTAGCGGCTAAGATTGCAGAACTTGAGGGTGGTACAGCAGCAATGCTTACCTCTTCCGGACAGGCTGCCAACTTCTTTGCACTTTTTAACATTTGCGAAAATGGAAGTCATATTGTTTCTTCCTCCAGCATTTACGGAGGAACCTTTAACTTAATTGAAGTGACAATGAAAAAGATGGGAATTGATGTTACATTTGTTTCTCCGGACTGTACAGAAGAGGAACTGAATGCGGCATTCAAAGATAACACAAGAGCGGTATTTGGCGAGACGATTGCCAATCCGGCACTTACGGTTTTGGACATTGAAAAATTTGCGAGAGCAGCACATGCACACGGGGTACCGCTGATTGTAGATAATACATTCCCGACACCGATTAACTGCCGCCCAATTGAGTGGGGAGCTGATATTGTCACTCATTCGACGACAAAGTACATGGATGGCCACGGTGCAGCAGTAGGTGGCGCAATTGTGGATTCCGGCAAGTTTGACTGGATGGCTCATGCAGATAAATTCCCGGGACTTTGTACACCGGATGAGTCGTATCACGGAATCACGTATGCAGAGAAGTTTGGTAAGGAAGGCGCATTTATTACAAAATGTACCGCACAGTTGATGCGTGATCTTGGTTGTATTCAATCTCCACAGCATGCCTTTTATTTAAATCTTGGCTTGGAGTCTCTTCACGTGAGAATGCCACGCCACGTGGAAAATGCGCAGGCGGTTGCAGAATTCTTGGAAAGTCATGAAAAGGTAGCGCATGTAAGTTACTCCGGTCTTAAAAGTGACCCGTATTATGAATTAGGTCAGAAATATCTGCCAAATGGTGGATGCGGCGTTGTTTCTTTTGAATTAAAAGGCGGCCGTGCGGCGGCAGAAAGTTTTATGAAACGTTTGAAACTGGCAGCAATCGAAACCCATGTTGCAGATGCCAGAACGTGCTGCTTAAATCCGGCAACATCGACACACCGTCAGATGAATGATGAGCAGCTTTTGGCAGCCGGTATTCCGGCAGGCCTTGTTCGTATTTCTTGCGGACTTGAAGATAAAGAGGATTTAATTGCTGATTTGAAGCAGGCGTTAGAGGATTAAATTGACATAAAAAGCCAGCGAAGATGCTGGCTTTTTACATTTTTGTATTGGCAATAAAAATAAACCACCTGCTATGCAGGTGTGTTCCCAAACA
>SAMEA104315423__coassemble_1668_pt1 | contig 74225 bp, 67 predicted proteins | sample SAMEA104315423__metabat2_low_PE_035 | metagenome-assembled genome bin SAMEA104315423 (sample SAMEA104315423) | gut metagenome | biome: Monkey gut; feature: monkey-associated habitat; material: faeces | place: China | collected 2013
GCCCTTCAAAAAGAGTTCTAAATCGTGCCAAAAACGCCAGATTCCGGCATATAAAAAGAGCGTAAAACGACACCGCCAACAGGAGGGACGTTCTACGCTCTTTCTTGCCGCTAAAAACTAATGATCTTGACTATAACGTGTTCTTACGCAATGTCCACCTTCACAGGATGAACGTTCACTAGCATCCGAATTAACTTTTACCGACACTTCCATTTTTTTAAGTTTTGGTTTGCTATAGCTCATATTATCCCTCCTTTCTCATTCTCCTTTGCCTCTGCTAATGCTTCATCAAAAGAAATTTTATTCTCATAAAATGCTTTTCTTATATAAGCACATTTACAAGCATTCTCTGGTCTATACTCTGGATCATTATATAAAAAATCCATTTCCGCTGGACATACATCACAATAGTAAAGTGCTTCGCATCCTTTACATTTATAATCCATCGTAGCTATCTGCGCACTGTATTTTTTAAAATCACTCCAAATTTTTTCATAATTATTTTTTTTCAATTTAATTCCTTAACACGTATTCGCGAAATTCATCAACAAATGAATCCACTTTACTATACACATTGTCAACATTATTTCTTACACTATCGACGTTGTTGTCGATGTACTTTAAATCTTCATGCAGCGCCCCTAAATATTTTGAAATATGATTAAGGTCTGCTTGTGAAATTATTCTTTCATCTGCCATTTTTTATTCTCCTGTTTTTCATTTTGCAATTCCATTTGTATCAGTTTTCCAATCAGACCATCCATGAACATCCTCTTTTCTAAAATTCTTCCCGATATTTTTCTTCAAGTTTTTTATAATCAATCTTATTACTTTGTGTGTATGGCATTTTTTCAATCAACACAATCTTTTGAGGAACAGCATGTCCCGGCAAATGTGTCCTTGCAAATTTTAAATTTTTTTCTCTAACTCTCTCTTCATCCAAGCCAGCTTTCACCCGAACAAATGCAACTGCAACATGAATTTTTTCCTGGTCTGGTACAACTATCACTCCACATTCAAGTACCTCTTCATTTTTTATCAATTCATTTTCGATTTGCATCGGAAACAGTTTATACACACTGTTATCACTTCCCATGGTCACATAAATTTTCTTGATTCTTCCATGAAAGGTCAAAAAACCTTCTTGACTTACACTCCCCAGATCACCTGTATGTATCCATTTCTTGCCATCTGCATGTGTTTTTATAATATTGTCTGTTTCTTGCGGATTCTTAAAATAGCCAGTCATTACATTAGGTGCATGAAAACAAATTTCCCCTTCTTCACCGTATCTCTGTTCTTGTCCATTTTTAGGATTTACAATTTTCATATTTACCTTTGGTAATGGAATACCTAAAGTTCCTTCTTTATAGATTCCCGGCATTCCTGTACAGACCGTAGCACAGCACTCAGTCATTCCATATCCCGTCACATAATTCCCACTATACCCTTTATCGTGTAAAAATAAATTGAATTTCTTTTCCTGCTCTATAGACAACGATTCTCCACCACCCGCAAATGTTGAAAGGAATTTCATATCCTTGATATTATTCTCCAACATCGCCTTTACAATTACCGGACCAGACACGAAATGTCGAGGCTTTATTCTATTAAACGCCTGAACTACTTTATTGGGTTCGATATCAATCCAAAGGGCTGATTCCATTCCCAGAGCTAATGGCAAGTGAATTCCAATACTAATTCCAAACCCCAAAAATGGCGGTATCATATCCATAAATATATCATTCATTCTGAAATCAAACGTTGTATACGAATACTGCTCTGCAACTGCATTTAAATTGTCATTGCTTAACACCACACCTTTAGGAATTCCAGTTGTTCCACTTGTATATACAATGACAGCCGGAGCATTTTTAGTGTATAACATTTTTTTTGCAACGACACCTTCTCCCAAAGACAAGAAATTCTTAAAACGGTATGTTTTCCCCAAAATATCCTTTTTATTCTTTAATCTATATGGGTATTTCAAATACCATGGCATACTGTCTGATACATCCAGTATAATTGTTATAATATCAGGAAACTCTTTTTCAATGATTCTTCCCTTTTCCTGAATCATTGTAAAATAAATAAATGCCTTGGAATCTGTGCTTTTTATATTCTCAATTATTTCATTTGCAGATAATGTAAGATATACCATATTAGCAACTGCGCCAATCTTATTTAAACCATAAATTATATAAATCGTTTCCGGAGTATGCATGGAAGCAATCGTGACAATATCTCCTTTTCTTATTCCTATTGCCAAAAAAGCTTTCGCCACTTTATCAATATTTTCAAAAAACTCTCGATATGTTATTTTATTTCCAAAGTAATTTAATGCTATGCCATTCAGATTATTCGTATTCTTATTCTTTATATATTGTAAAACTGTACACTCCGGCAACTCTGCCTGAATCGCTTCCTCACTGTAATATTTCAGCCACGGCTTATCAATAGACGGAAAACCCGTCAGCTCATGCTCTGTCTGTCTGTCTGTCTGTCTGTGAAATCATATTTTCTATCTTCTCCTTTGTCAAATTTTTCTCCGTATCAACTATAAAATCAGAGTTATTTCGTTAGATACGTATTTTCTCCAAAGCTCTATAATCGATTTTTCCTGCGTGTGTACGCGGCATCTCATTTATAGATAAATATTTCGCTGGTTGTGAATACTCAGATATCTGCTTCGATGCAATCTTACGAAGTTCTTTTTCTATATCATTATCATTATATCCATCATGTGGCACATAAAATACTACCGGAACTTGTCCAACCTTGTATTCTCCATCATCTATTCCAACGCAACAGCAGTTATCTATCTTATCCGACTTCATAAGCTTCTCCTCTATATCATTAGGAAATATTTTAAACCCATCGAACCGAATAATCATTCTCTTAATTCGTCCTTCAACAAAAATACAACCGTCCTCATCAAGATGTGCTATATCTCCAGTATGCATCCATCTTCTACTATTATGCTCTTTAATAACCGCTGCTGTTGCTTCATGATTATTACAATATCCACGCATCAATGATGGACCAGAAATGCATAATTCTCCGCTTTCTCCTATTTTACATTCCTCACCAGAATTTAAATCAAAGCAGGTTATAACAGTATCAGGCAATGGAATTCCTACGCTTCCAGGTTTATTGCATTCATTTGATGCTGATACACATGCCCCCGATGAGACTTCTGTCATTCCATATCCATTTGAAATTTTATATTTGCATCCATGCTCCACAAAAAAATCATTTATATTCTTATAAGTTGTTTCACTTAATTTATCCCCACCAGTTGTAGGCATTATAAGAAATTCCAAAGATTTTATATTCTTCCAAGAACACAATGTCTCATAAATCACTGGAGTTACAGCTATATGATTTATCTTACACTTCAGAATCTTTTTAACCATTCGCATCGGTTCATAAAACTCTATATATGCACTCATTCCATATGATAAGGGCATATGCAAAGAGCATACAATAAAGTAAGCAATAAAAGGAACTGACGGTGTTAACCATTTCTGATTTCTATCAAAGTCTTTTGACAACTTTCTGAACTGCTCGCAAACAGAATTAATATTATAATTCGTTAACTCAACACCCTTGGAATCTCCTGATGTTCCACCTGTATAACATATAATTGCCAGCCTTTCTGAAACATCTATTTTTTCTCTTTTCCATATAGAAATCTCATCAGCTGTAATATCTTCATACTTTATACACTCCGCCGGCATCTTCAACTTGTTACCAGTTTTAAGCCGATATAGAGTTTTTATTGGTTGCGTCATATCACTTGAAATTGACAGCCAGATGATATTCTGTTCACCGATTTGTTTTGATATTTCATTCAGTTTATCTGCGCAAGCATCTAAAACTATAAGCACTTTGCTGTCTGTACTCACAATATGATGAACAGATGTCTCAACCGATAACCTTGGATCAATAAAATTTGCAACCGCTCCCATTCGATTTATTGCATAAAATATAGCAACAACCTCTGGTGTTAATATTGAAATAAAAGAAACTGTGTCTCCAGTTTTTACACCAAGATTCTTCAATTTGCCCTCAGCAAGGTCTATTCTTGTAAACAAGTTTCTATAAGAAATCTTTTTTTCAAAGAATACCAGTGCCGGATTATCCAAATGTTCTTTATTATTCTCATATATGTTATCAAACAGTGACCATACCGGTAACGGTGCCCCTATTCTGTTTAAATCATAATACTTCAGCCATGGCTTATCTATAGACGGATAGCCCGTCAGCTCATGCTCTGTCTGTCTGTCTGTGAAATCATATTTTCTATCTTCTCCTTTGTCATACTCAATCTATCTTCATTTTTTCTAATGCTCTGTAATCCGTCTTTCCACTCTGTGTAAGTGGAATTTCATCCAATATAATATATTTTCCAGGAATAGAATGAGACGGCAGCATTTTTCTACAATGTCTCATTGACTTGCCATTCATAGCATCAATAATCTGCAAGATATTTGTCGGTGCAGCCACAAAATGATTCGGTTTGCATTTTTTATATAATTTTGTAATAACCTCTGGATCCGGATTAGGTCCGAGGACTTCTTCTAAACCAAGCGCCAATGGCATATGCACATTCAGGTAAAATCCTATTGCCAAAAAAGGCGGCATAAATGCAAGAATTTTTTCACCTGTTCTGAATTTCAATCCAGAATAGCGATACTGAAAAGCTACTGCATTGATATTGTCATTTGTCAAAACAACGCCTTTAGGTTCTCCTGTTGTACCACTTGTGTAAACCAGAACTGCAGGATTATCTTTTTCCCACATTACTTCCACAGCATGTCCCTGTCCTGCATATTTTTTTATAAACGAAACATAAGATAACATTTGCTTTCCATCATATGACAGCTTCTTCCATTTTTTTAACTCTATCATGGATTTCATCAGCCATGGCATACTCGATTCAACCGACAAAATAATCGTCATATCTGATGTTAGCTTTTCTTGAACTCGCATCACTTTTTCTGCCACAACATCCAATACTATAATTGCTTTCGAATTTGTTTTCTCTACCATCTGAACAATTTCATCTTCTGACAAATATAAATATCCCATATTGGCAACTGCGCCTATATAATTCAATGCGTAGATACAATATATCGTTTCTGGTGTAAGTAAGGATAAAATGGTAACCATATCTCCCGACTTAATCCCTGCTGTTGTAAATGCAATTGCTGTTTCTTTTATATGTTCAAAAAACTTCTGATAAGTAATCCGATTCCCAAAATAATTCAGAGCAGTGGACTCCATATGATTTCGATTATTTTCATACAAATATCCATACAATGTTTTCTGCGGAAGGGATGTTTGGATTACTTCCTCTGAATAATATTTCAGCCACGGTTTATCTATGGACGAAAATCCCGTCAGTTCATGTTCTATTCTGTTCATCCTCTTCCTCCAATACAGCCAATTAAAATGGATAATATTACATACTTTTTATTCACAACTTTTCCTTTCTACTATAGATTCACTCCCAAAGCCACTTTTCACGTAACCTCTCCTTAATTGTTAATTTTATTATTATCACGATAAGTCATCTACAACCTAACTAAGTCAACAACATCATTTTGCATTTTTATAATATCTACTTTTCCTGCCTTACTAACCGGCAACGCAGAGTTGTATAGTTTTAATAAGGTTGGCATATGATTTTTTTGAAGATTATTTGAACAATACTCCTTTATATTACTCAATACACTTATTCTGTCTGCAGCGTCTGTCAAAACAATATGTGCAACATGAATATTTACTCCATTCACTTTAGAAACTACTACTCTACATTGGCGAACCTGTTCAATATTTAATATTGCACGCTCTATATCAAATAAATAGATTATATCACCTTCCTCATTTTTATAAGATGATTCAATTCTTCCATCGACATAGAGACAACCATCTTCTGTTACATAACCCATATCACCTGTACAACACCAAACTCGTCCTGTCAAATCTGTATGAAAAAATTTTTCCGTTTCTTCCTTTTTTTTATAATACCCTAGCATTTTGCATGGACTCAAAACACGTATTTCTCCCCTTTCTCGGTATTTTAGTTCTTTTCCTGTATCTAAATCAAATGCTGCAACTATTACATGAGGTGTTGGAATTCCAGCTGAACCAATCTCATTACATTTATAGTGTGTTGCCGTAACCGTTCCACCCAGTTCACACATTCCATATCCTTTATGTATTTTTTCTATACTTCCATTTTTACGTAACCATTGATTAAGTTTGTTTTCCATAACTGATGTAATATATTCACCACCTATAACAAAATACTTGAAATATTTATATGCATCATTCATTTCTTTCTCATTCATCAAATAGTCAGCAAGACCAATTGCCGTAATTGTAAAATTGGGATGCCATGCCTCAATATGTTGATAAAATATTTCAAAGTCATACAACGGCTCCAATATCACCGTAATTCCATGATGTAACGGCATTAAAATTTGAGCACAAATCCCCGTAGAAAACCAAATTGGAACAACTGCTATACATCTATCCTGACGATTCCATTTAAAACCAATATACATTCCTTCTGTTATAGTAGCATTAACACTATCATTAGTAAGCTGTATCCCCTTAGATGCTCCTGTTGTTCCAGATGAATATACCATAATTGCTGGTCGGTTTGGTACATATACAGGTGTCTCAAAGAAATTATGTTTACCATTTTTTATAAAATCATCCCAAGTAATTGCATTTTGTATTTTTTTAACTCTCTTTATAACTTTCGTAAATATATTAAGAGAATTAACCGCTATTATATCTGTGCAGTTTGATTTAGAAATTACATTTTTTAGTTGGTTAAATGCTTCGCTAACTATGAACAATAACTTTGTCTCCGTACTATTAATAAGGGTAATTAATTCTTCCTCCGCAAATGTTAAATTTAACATATTTGCATTTGCCCCAATTTTATTTAATGCTAATATCAAATAAATAGTTTCTGGCATTGCAGGCATACAAATTCCAACATTATCTCCACAACGCACCCCATATGATATTAATGATTTTGACACCTTATCTACTTTACAAAACAATTTCTTGTAAGTTATCTTTTTCCCATAATATATTAAAGCAATTTCATTATCATATTCCTTATTTGCTTTATATATATTTTCATAAATGCTACATTTTGGAAACTCCGCATTAATAGCGTCTTTACTGTAATATTTAAGCCACGGTTTATCTATCGATGCATAGCCTGTCATTTTATTATCTTTGTTTACTGGCATTTTTTCATCCTTTCAATTTTTTTAGATTCTAACCATCCTAGCACATTACTTTCTTTTTACTGCTTTAACCGTGCTCCACTTGCCATACACCTTTTTCTTGCCATTCATCTTATAGGCACGAACACGAATGTAATACGTTTTCTTTTTTTTCAGTTTCTTAATGGTGTACTTGGTTTTCTTTGTCTGTATGCTCTTTTTCTTTTTGAACTTTTTGTTCAATGCATACTGAAGCTGGTAGCCTTTGGCACCTTTAACCGCATTCCAGCGAACAACAAGTTTCCTGCCTTTTTTATGTTTTGATACGCGCAAATTTACTTTTGGCAATGTTTTCTTATTTGACACCTTAGCAATCACGCTTTTGTTACCCGATGTAATTGACGGCATCACAGTCGATTGTTTTGTTGGCGGACTAGTTGGTGTTACTGTCGGCGTTACCGTTGGTGCTATGGTCGGCTTTAAAGTTGGAATTGCAGTTGGAACAGCAGTCGGCTTGACTGTTGGCGTCGCCGTCGGTTGTTTCGTTGGCACAGCAGTTGGCGTTACCGTCGGTGTTGGCGTTGGTGATATGGTTGGTGTTGGTGTGGTATCCGGTGCCACTTCCTTTTCCAGCACAATGCTATTATTCCAAAGCTCATATTCCGTTTCTTCCTGTTCTACCTCCAAATACAATATCTTCGCTCCGGATATGTCATTCCTTGTAGCTTTATTCCATATCTCCACAAGTGAAATATCTTTCGATTGTCCAGAAGATAATGTTTTCAATGTTTCTGTATGTATTACATTACCGTTTTCCCCACCATCTTTAACAACAAAAGATACATTTTCTGCCTCATTACCACCATTATTGGTTACTGTTATTAAATCCTTATTTTTCGCTGTAACAGCAAGATCACTTGTTGTCGTTTCAATCGTTTGCTTCGCTGTCAATTGCTGTTCAAATGTTTCATCCGATGTAACGGAAGCCGTAATATCCGAAGTAGTAAAGTCTGCTGGAACAGAAATCAGTATCTCCTGTTCACTCTGCATACCAGCAGCTAGTTTATCTACAAACGGTCCCTCATACAACACATTACCGGAAGTATCTTTTACTACGATTTTCACGTGGTTCAAATCGGTTGTACCGGTATTTGATACAGTAATCAAAATCGGATTTTCTTTGTCCGTACCAAAACTTAGAACATCATAAGCAATATTGGTAACCTCCGCCTGACTCCGTTTGGTCTCATTTCTATATTTTAATACCGTCGCACCATATGGATTTTCTTTTGAAGTATCCACTTCCTGCTCCGTATAAACAACTCCCGGTTCTTCACTATTTTTTAAGAGTGCAAAGCCACTGACATAGCCCCCATCTTCGGTAAGTGCAGCAGCAATGGATTCCTCTCCTATCTTTTGTTTATAAATTTCGCTATTAAAGTTATCCTGCCCAATCCAGTAAACGGCATCTTCATATACATCATACGAAGAACTGCAGGCAATCCTCAAATTTTCTGTCTCCCCACCGGCATAGCACATAAGCGTTCCATCCTGGATAAAGTAAATCTTTCCATCGATGCATTTTACTGCCTGCATTCCGGTATCCGCAGTTGCAATTATTTCACCATTTACAAAAAGAGTCTCCCCCTGAACCATAGCCAGTGAAAATTCGCCTCCAACATAACCATACGCAAAGTCACTGATTGTATCATCGGTACGGTATAATTCTTCCGGAGCAGACCAACCATCCCCAGTCAGTTTACTTCGATAAATCTTTATCTTGCCTTCTTCTAACAATGCATCACCAGAAGAATTTTCACCCCAAACGGCATACAAATCTGTTCCGTCTGATGCAAACTGGTATTTATAACTCCAATTTTTTCCTGCTTTTCGCAATGTAACAACCTTATCGAAAGTTTGACTTTCTTCATCATATCTTGCAACTTTTAATGCCAGGTGCTGCAGGATTTCCTCCTCGGACATATCTTCCGTAATTGCCACATCGCTGTTTTCGTACATCACATAAGTAAATCCATTGTGAGAAAACATCTGTGCTGCCGTATCCAACCGTCCCGTCTTGTCAACCGGTTTGCCATCGCTCCATGCACCATTCTGATATAAACGGTACATCAGTGTTGTCTGACCACCGGAATTTTCCTCGGTATCATCCAAATACGTCATAAGTGCCGTTCCGTCCGCAAATGTCATTATCGACGGCTTTGCATTTTCATACACAAGTGATTCTTGTGCCGAATCCAGCAAATTTTGACTCTGTTTAACCGATTGAATCTCTTTTTTGGTCACAGGTGTACTTCTCTTATATGTCATTTTACTGATACTTTTTGTCGTCTTGCCTAAGTTTGGATACAACTCCAATCGGGAAAACTTCCAGTCTTTATATCCTGACAATCCCGGCACTGTCGTATCTGCCTGAATATATAGTTTTCCGGTCAGATAAGCCGACACAGAATTTGAAAAACTCTTCCATGGGAAAGAGGCTTTTCCACCGATTTCTCCCTCAATACCACCTTTTATATCAATGACTACAGCGTCCGCGCCCAAGGCAATATGCGGCTTGATTGCAAGATTTAACTCTCCACTTGGTGTAATGACTTTTTGCGGATTCATCGTAAGACAGATTTTCCCATCGACACTTCCAGAAACACCAAATTCCGAATATACAATCCACCAAAGCGGCACCTTTACACTTCCGCCGGCTTCCAGTGCCGCCGTCATACCACCTTCTTCAAAACCGATTACACTGCCATTATCATCTAATTTTAGTTTTACATAACCTACCGCATTACCATTCACATGAAATGCCGCACTTCCGTTTACTTTCTTTAACTTTCCTCGAAGTTTGGAAAACTGATTCCATAATTTCGTCGTATTAACTTTTCCACCACAGGATTTAACCAGTGATTTTACTTCCTGATATGATTCACGCCAATAGGTATCATTCGGATCTTTTTTCACAGTGGCACTATTATTTGACTTGATTCCTAATAACACTTCCGCCGTCTTATTCTTGGCATCAATATTGACTGTCATGTTAGCGGCATCGAAAAAGGATAAATCCATCGACATCTTTTGTTTAAAAATATTGAATGTATTGTTGCCAATACTGATTTCCGGTCCTTTTAATTCGGCTGAGCCAAGATTTGAAAAATCAGGCAGAGACTTCTCAATGTTGGTAATGTATTTTTTGTCTTCAGCACTAACAAACGGTGTTGATGTAGGTTTTGATGTTTGGGTAGGCATAGGTGTTGGTGTCGCCTGTGACGAACCACCTCCCCCTTCCGAGGTAACTTTTCCTGCATAACTCCAAAGAGTAGAAGAGGAAAGATTTAAATGCAAAGCGGGCCGAACCGCATAATTATCATCGTAGACACTATGACCATAGTCAACGCCGCAGCCAATGCTATCCACATCGGAAGCAAAATCACTATTGTAGCCCGGCGACCGCAGCCACCACCAGCCGTTCCCCTCGTACTCCGCACTCGTGGCCGTCGACGCTCCGCACTCTTTCGCATATGCTGTATTTTTTGCTTCTCTTGTATTACTGCTGGTATCAAACTCGCCATTAAATCCATAAGCCGTATTACTTGCTTCTGCAATGGACAAAAGATACACTTTATCTGTGGTATTCTCTCCACCTTCTGTGCCATAATATGGATTATCCTCGTTCACAACCGTTGTGTTCCTTATTGCAGCCTGTTCTGCCGATGTAAATGCCGTATTTAAAAATGTACCATTCAACCATGCACGAAGAGTACAGGTTGCCCATGTCACATCCGTAAATTTCTCATTATACGGTTTAGCATCCAAGGTTTGGTCTGCCAGCAAAAAGGCATCATTTCCATTCACAGAAAGAACACGCCATTTAATTGGCTCTTTTGTTGAACTGTTACTTTGATAGTAGTTTCCAAAATAGATACAATCCCATGTTGTTACACCATTTCCATCGGTGGTTGGGTTTTGTAAACTGACTGCTGCCTTAGCCGGCGTAGATTGTCCCAGTGTAATCTCGCACAGAGATAACACCATTACCAATGCAAGCAATTTTGCCAACAGGCGTTTTGTTTTTCTCTTCATAATGATTCCTCCTCAACTCAATGCTTCAACCTTCATTCTAAATCTCTAAAAGAAGCCCTTCTAATATATGTTTTAAACGCACGGTTCCTTCTCTTACACTTTCTTTGGTTTCAAACTCATGTACCCTTACCATTTCAGTTCCTTCACCCTTTCATATAACTCCTTAAAACTATTTACTCTGCACACATCCAAATCATGACACTCCAAATTCCATGCAGCCGTATAACAAATCACTTGATTGTTTTTACGAACCTCATAAAGATTTTCCGGGCTGTCATCTACCATAACATCAATGTTGTTTTCCTTGCAGACGCGCAATTTATCCACTCCGCTGCCTTTTTCCTCACAGAAAATAATGTCGTCATAAGTCATATGGTTTTTCTTTAACCAATTCCTTAACATCCAGCGGAATAATTTGCCGGTAATTCCGGTTTCTGTTGTATGGACTCGGCTCGTTATAATTACAACTCGGTGTCCTTCTTCTCTTAGTGAATTAACAACTTCCGCAGCATCTTCTGTCATCGGTTCTTTCAGACAATATTTCCAAATATACTTAATCCAGAAGGACTCTCTCTGTTTTTTCGTACATTCAAATACATCCTGTACCTCAAACATATCCGGATTTTTAATGGATATTCCATACTTTTTCTGAAAATATCTTTTTCCTTCTCTTAACTGAAACGTGCGAATATCCACTAAAACCCCATCCACATCTAATCCAATATTCATAGGTCTTCTCCTTTCAACTTTTTTTCTAACTGCTTAAACATTTCCTGTTCATCATAATTTAGTGGATTCAACGGCTCTTGTACCGTAATATTTAATGGATATCTTTTATGCTGCTTCCAATTAAACAATTTAGGAGATTTTTCATGCCTTGGATATATTTCAAATCCGCCCTCTATGTATATTGGCAATATAGAAATACCCGTATCCTTTGCAATTTTAATAACGCCTTTTTTTAACGGAATCAGACCGCCATCACGGGAGCGGGCACCTTCGGGAAATATAATTGCATTTGAACCATTTAATAAATGTTCTTTCACGCAGTCAATCTCCGGATGTGTTCCCCGTTCTCTTTCAACAGGAATGCACCGTAACAACCGAAAAAAACGCTTAGAATCCAATCTCCGCTCTGCCGCCGCCAATGTCACAAAATCTTTTTTCCCTAATGTCTTTCCAAGAGCAGACAAAATCCATACCGGATCCAAATAACTCGTATGGTTCGAGCAAATAATATAGCTTTTCCCCTTCTCGATATAATTTAATCCTGATATATTAAAATGCCATAACATTTTTGTTACTTTCAACAAACTACTCAATAATAGCTTATCTTTCTTCTTTTTCTTAATTACCTCACTTTGTTTCTCGTCCTTATTTAATAACAGGTACTTATGATAAAAATCTTTTTTTTCGTCCTTCTCATTCAACGCTGGATAAAACTGTATTTTTAAAGGATATCGTCCTCCTTTCCGAATCATATGCGGAAGTTTTTGATTCTTCGGGTATATCTCATATGCTCCTTCAATTCTGACCGGCAATATAGGAACATCTGCCTCCAATGCAATCTTTTCCGCACCGGATTTAAATTCACCTATTTTTCCATCTGTTGTTCTTGTCCCTTCCGGGTGAATCAAAACCACCTTGCCCTGTTGCAGACATTCAAGAACTCGTTTCAAAGCAGGACTTGTATTTGCTCCTCTGGCTACCGGGATTCCCCCAGTAAGTCTCAGACCCCTTCTGGATATACCGGAATCTAAATGCTCCTGTTTTGCCATACAGCAAAAATCTTCAAGTTTTATTTTTCCCTTCCCCGCTGCCATAATCCACATCCCATCTAGATGGCTTTGATGGTTTGCACAAATAATATAAGGTCCTTTTTCCGGTATATATTCCACTCCGCTCACTTCAAATTTGTAAAACAACTTAGTAAAACAGCGAAAAGCTGATAAAGTAAAACGGTCTCCTATATGCCGTTTCATCGGATATTTTTCCACATCATATGACACGGTATTTTGAGCATTTTCTCCCTGATGCTCAATCAGCTCACACAATTGCTTAACCGTTAATTGAGCGGAAATACAATTTGTTAAATTCACACCAAACTGTTTTTCGATTTCTACACATAATTCAAACAAATTCAAGGAATCAATTGCTAAATCATCCTCTAATACAGACTTCTCCCGAATCTCTTGCTGTATACCCAATGACCGCAGTATCTGTTCCAGCTGCTTATGCGTATCCAGTTCTTTCTCAAGATGTTCAACCCGGCTTTTATTTTCGTCCGTCACTTGTTTATTACGCAGTTTATATCTTTGAACTTTACCTATGGATGACAATGGTATCTTATCAATAAACTGCACATCTGCAATCCGGTAATCACCGCCAAGTTCTTTTGACCGATTCATGAACTGGTTCTTTACCAAAGTGGTATCTTTTATCAAATCCTTTTCCAAGAAAAAAATTACTTCATCATAGCCGGCTTCCTCTACCGGAATACCTACGCATGCTGCCATAACATTTTCCGGAATACAATCCGCATACAAATTTTCTAACTGCTCAGGCGTTACTTTCTCTCCATTTCGAAGGTGAATACTTTCCTTACTTCTTCCGGTAATATATACATATCCTTTTGAATCACAATATCCTAAATCTCCTGTTTTAAAATATCCATCCTCATAAGCTTCTTCTGTTGCCTTTTCATCCCGGAAATATCCTTTCATATGACATGGCGTTTTTACCTGAATCTCTCCAATTCCATTTGCGTCCGGATTTTGAATCCGCACCGAAATTTCAGGAAACGATGTTATTTTCCCAATAGAATCCGATGGAAATCTATCATAAACCGTTGTCGTAAGCATTGGCAGATTCATTTCCGTTGAGGCATATGTATTCATCCAGTAGTAACCCATCCTCTGAAAAAACAAACCTACTTCCTTGCTACACTTTCCGCCACCAGTTCCTAAAAATTTCATCTTTCCACCAAATACCTGCTTATTTATTTTTCTAAAGAAAAAACTTCCGGCTTTGATATGTAATTTTTCATTTAACCAACCACAAAAGGAAAGCATTTTCATTGCAAACTTTTTGTTATTTAACTGACTTACTATCTTCGTATAAAATGTTTCATAAACTTTTGGTACCATTCCAAATGCATTTGGCTTGTACTTTTGGAATCCATCCATTAATTTTATTGAGTTTGTATTTTCGAGCAGTCCAATCTGTCCTCCGCCCAAAAACAAAGCAAAAAACACTGAAAAACCAGAAACATGAAACATTGGAAACACTAATAGGTATCGAATATCATTTGTTCCAAATGCACGAAGAAGAAACTCCGCTGACTTCATCTGTGCCTCATATGTTATCATGACACCTTTTGGTTCACTTGTTGTTCCTGATGAATATAGAATAGCAAGCACATCATCGCTGTCTTTTGATGGCTCAGAAAAGTATTCTCTATCAAGAAACAAATCACCCGTTTTTATATTAAAAACCGGATATTTTTGTGTCCATTTATAAGCATACTTTTGATAAATTTCTTCATCACATACAATACCGCTAATATCTGATTTTTTCACCAAAGAATCCAATTCTTCCTCTGGCAGTTGTGGATTCAATACTACGCTTACTAGTTCAGAGATAGCAAGCGCGGTCACCGCAATACAACCAAATGGAGACATCGGTGTTAATACAAGTACACGGTCATTTCTGCGCAGCATACTCTTCTGAAATTTCTGCATTAATAATTCACATTTTAATCCAAAAGACCGATACGTTATATCTTCCTCTGTCCCATCTGATTTTATGTAAGTCAAAAAGACTTCTTCTGCTTTTTTCCCATCATATATATTGTATATTTTCTCAATAAACAGATTTCGTATCGCATTATCAGTTTTTTTATTTGACATCTTGTTACCCTTCCGTCACGCTGTCATCATAATCCTGTGTTACGCCAAGTTCACACTTCACCTAGTTATAAAGTTTTGCGTTGGTAATCAGCATGCTTCCCCATCCACGATAATCTGAATATGCCACAATTTTCACGTATTTAGCGCGATTAATTGCTATATCAAACGAAACTGGTTTTGTCTTGTAATTCATTTTTGGCGACTGATAAATCAAAACACCATCTGCAATAATCTGTATCCATGTATTTTCGCTATCATCAATTCCTTTAGAACGAATAACCTCTCCAGACAACCTACTGTATTTCCCGTCTAAAGAATATTCAATGTATCTATCTCCTTCCTCTTTCGCCTCAACCCTAATAGGATTCGTAATGGAATTTCCCCAGCGATCTTTCATTGAACCTTCATAGTTTTCTGCAAAACTACTATCAAACGGCTCCAAACTCCACAAATCCTTCCAAAGTTCCACATACTGGTATGCCAAATAAGTGTTTCCTACACCATCTTTAACACAAACGGTATAATATCCCGGTGTTGTCACTTGAAATGACTTCTGATCATTTTGCATTGCCGTATAATCGGCTTTTTTCTTTGATTTCAGCCAGCCCTTCTGATAACCGATATAGGAAATTCCATTATTATCCCATGCAGACACAGAAACAGTGCCCACTTTATTTGCAACCGAGTAGTCTGTTTTTACCGATGGTGCCGTTTTGTCAATACACTGAATCTGAATATTGCGGACAGTATACTTTCCGGCTTTGTTTTTCAACCGAACCGAATACCAGCCATTGTACGGTGCACTAAAAGTTTTCTTTTTCGTGATTGACTTTGCGCGCTTCCAATACTTATTTGCTTTTTTTGTGATTTTCCCGGCACGATAGCGAATTTCCTTAACTTTGGCTTTCTTTTTTACCGTAACAGATACTTTCACACTCTTTCGTGTAACTGCTGTTGTTGACGGTGTCAAAGAAAATTTCGTTGCCTTCTTTGCTGCTTTCGCAGGTGTTGCCAGTGTTGCCATGCCAAGCACGAGCAATGCTGTTGATAAAACTATCTTTTTCATAACAATCCCCTCCAATTTTTGTTAATTCATGCCTACATCATAGCACATATTGTTCTATGATTCAATAGTCCATTTTGTTCTAGCATTATCATATACACTACGTTCAATTTATAATATTATTAAATTTTGCTCGGATTTCATCCGTTTAAAATCACCCTTAATCCTAGGAGGTTTTTTACATGAAAATGCAGCGTATTCGTGATTTGCGAGAAGACCACGATTTAAAACAAACAGACATTGCAGACTACTTACACATTAGCCAGCGTACGTACTCACATTATGAGACAGACAGCCGGAGCATGCCGATTGAAGTGCTAAGGCGACTTGCTATCTATTACAATACAAGCATGGATTACCTTGCGGAACTTACCGATGAGAAAAAGCCCTACACAAGAAGCAAAGAAACACTTCCAAAATAAAAACACATCGCTTCCCTTTGCAATGTGTTTTTATTTTATATGGCTTGCATAATTTTTTTACAGCGAACTCACATCCACCAAATACGCCCTCTTTTTATTTGTTATCAAAATTTTCTTCTGCGTTTTCACCAGATGAATTTCCATATCATTTCTTAATTTCCTCGGAATATTCATCTTCTTCCACGTATGATTTGTGAGTTGAATGAGATAAACCGCCTGTTTTTTCTCCTCCAGATTTCCAAATAATACATAATCACCACTTACATCAATTACATCGCCACTATCCTTAACATCCGGAATGGTAAATGACTGATTTCCGGTAATTTCATAAAATTCCAGTGATTTCTTTTTGTGGTGGTAACGGTAAGACCATTTCATATTAACAAGGCCGACACCTGAATATTTCTTCTCAATTCTCATGGTCTGTAAATTTACTACGCATGTAGAATCCTCTTCTGTACTGTTTTTAAAAATTGACTCACCGTAGGTTAAAATTCGGTTTTCATCCAAAAACTCAATTTCTGTTGTTCTGGCATATCCATTCACGAGTTTCTGACTTATTTTTTTCTCCGTCTGCGAAGCAATATCAAAGACTGACCAGTAGCCGTCTCCCCTGTGATTGCACAAAATTTTACTACCTTCCGGTGACATAACAAAATTGCATATCATGTTACCGCCGGATATTTTTTTCACCGTTTTCTCTGCCAGATTGATTTCCACCAAATAACCTTTTGTCGCATTTTTTTCTTCTCTTACACCGTAAATTATGCCGTTTTTATAATAAGAGAAAATCTCGGTAATTCCTCCCGTGTAATTAAAGGCATAAATTTCGTTGCCGCTTGCCACATATTGAAAACCGCATTTTTCCCCGTCAAGTACACTTTCAAAAGCAACCGGTGTCATTTTCTTTAATCCATTGGAAACTACTGTGTACACATGGTCTACTTTTTCCTCATCTCCCTCAAAATGATATTCACTGATAAAACTTTCTTTCTCTCCGACCACCATCATGTTTTCCTGTAATTGTATCGTGCCATCTTTTTCCGCCTTAACGTCTGCCACCTGTTTCGTTGGTTCTGGATTTAACTCCACCTCGGTGACATTTTCCTTGCCAAACATATTTTCCAAAAGCGATTGAAACACATTGGATTTCGTTGCCGCCACAGTTACAAAAGTTCCGCACAAAAGAAAAATCACTACCGCCGCAGCCGCTGTCCGAAGTTTTTTCATTGAATTTCTCCTATGGGAAATACCCTGTATCTTTTCCGGATTCAGTGCCTCTTCCACCCAGTCTTCCGGGGCTTTAATCTTATCTATTTTTTTAATATCCATCATTATGCCTCCTGTTTAATCCCTGTTAATTTTTCATGATAGCAGCGAGTTTTTCTCTGCCTCTGCGAAGTCTTGATTTCACCGTATTCACACTTGTATGCAGCATTTTTGCAATTTCACCCGTGCCATATTCTTCATAATAATAAAGCACAATTACTTCACGGTATCGAAAAGATAATTTTCGCAGAGCCACAACAAGCTGCTCTGTTTCTTCATCTTCTATTTGCAAAGAGCCAGCCTTTTGGTTCTCCTGTGGCACATATCCAATATCCACTTTTCGATTCCAGAACTGCCTGTGGTAATCTCTGCATTCATTTCGCGCAACTGTATATAGCCACGCTTTTATATGTTCTTCCTCTCGAAAGGTTTGTTCGGTCTGGTAGAGTTTCAGAAACGTATTTTGAAAGCAGTCCTTTGCCGCTTCCTCATTCTGCGTCCAGACAACACATAGTCTGGTTATGTCATCTGCATACTGCCGCACGACGTCCTCATACTCTATCCCGGCATATTTATTTATCATTGCCTGATACTCCTTTACTACAATTTCTTTTGCATGCATGGTAGAAAATAATTACTTTCTATATAATACACGATTTGGATGGGAAAATGGGTGCAGGATTTTAATTTTTGTTGTTTAGGATTTTGAGACCCTCATATATCGGACAGACGACTTTTATTTTTTCCAAACTTTTCAAACGACAAACCGGATTTTCTCCTTCGGATTACCGGTCTTTTACCAATAAAAAAACTCCGATTACGGAACACACACTGCATACCGTAATCGGAGACAAAATCGAGTAATTCTTATCGACGGAACAATCCTTTTTTCTCATAAGGCTCACTTGTATGGGAAACTAATTCATAACCAATCTCTTTAATTTCCTTTTCCAGCATAGAAATATCTAACGATTCCTCGCTGATTACAACAGTTTCTCCTTTTTTTGCAGAGGAAGAAACTTTCTTCACCTTACAATGGTTGCGAATCAAATCATTCATATGCGATTCACACATACCACACATCATACCGTCAATTTTTAACACGGTTTTTACCATTGGAATCATCTCCTTTAACACATTTTCATGTCTATTATAGCAAGAGATTCACCCTTTGTAAAAGATTATTTGTTTGTTGATAAAAATGGTTGCAGAACACCTGCCATCTGGTTAATCGGCATCGACTGCAGATAAATCTTACCGGGACCGGTCACTACGGTGTTAAAGAATCCTTCTCCACCAAGCACTTTATTTTTCAGTCCCTTAACGGTTGTAATATCCATCGTACAGGTTGCATCCATCGCAGCTAAGTAGCCGGTATCAATAATCATCTGCTGCCCTGCTGCCAGCTCATATTCCTTTACATAACCATCAATTTCTACAAAAGCCGTACCGTTGCCGGAAAGTCTCTGCATAATAAAACCTTCGCCACCAAACAGACCGCCACCTAATTTTTTCTGGAACGCAACCGATAATGTCACTCCATCCGTAGAAGCAAGAAATGCGCTCTTCTGTGCAATTATCTCATTTCCATTTCCAATTTCAAATGCCAAAATCGACCCCGGAAAACTGGAAGCATAAGCAATCTGTCCGGCTCCGCCTTCTGCTGTATAACGGTTCTGGAACATATTTTCCCCGCTGAACATACGACCAATCATTTTTCCCATTCCGCCGCCGGATGTCTCCATCTTCATGTTTGGCGTCATCCAAGACATAGCTCCTTTTTCCGTAATCATGGACTCGCCTGCCTCCAAATCACAAATAACTACCGGCAACGGTGCTCCTTCAATTGAATATTTCATATGTATAAATCTCCTTTCGCAATTTCATAAATTGGATTTATTCTATCATATTCAAACTGCACTTTCCATAATCACTGTCAAAGCGGTTATAAAACTGTCGTAATTGCTATTATTTTGTCGCAGCCTCTAAGAAAGAATAAAAAGCTGGTTTTGGATCTTCTAAACTTTCTCCAAATAACAGACATGAAGTAGGTTTTCTCCATGAAATCGCATCATAGAGTCCCCATACCGTAACACCTGTGATTCCGCGGGCATTTACCGTTTTATCACGGTTTTTCTGTTTGGAAATAAGCAGTTTCATAATATCGGAATAATGATTTGCCAGATCCTCTTCTGTCTGTCCATCTTCGATTCCGATATCCAATTCTGTAACCTGAACCTGAAGTCCGGTTGCCAAAAACTTATCCACTGCTGTTCCATATTTTTCAAGAGACGGATAATTCACAGTAATATGGCTCTGCATACCGATTCCACCGCAAATTTTTGCTTCTTCTCCTTCATTAATGTAATTGATGAGTTCTACAATTTCATCCGCAACATCATATTCATTATAATCATTATAGAACAACGTAATATCTTTCTGCAGACCGTACTGTTTCAACTCATCATAAGCTACTTCGTAAGCCTTTTTCACATAGGTTGGTTTCAAGCCCATGTCACCATAAACATCAACCCATGTTGTATCGGATGGCTGATTGGTGCGGTGTGTGTACTCATTCGTGATATCCCAGCAATAAACAAGAGAACCTGCTTTTCCGGTCAAACTCTTCTCCTTGTCCATCACATGTTTCATCACGGTACGAATATAAAACTCAATTCGCTTATCCATCACTGCTTTGGTCACAATATCATTATTCGCATCATATCCTTCGTGAAAGAAACGCGGTGATGTCTGCTGATGCCACTGCATCACATGTCCACGCATCTGAAGTCCATACTGATTGGCAATCTCAAGAATTTTGTCCACACTGTCAAAATTCAACTTGCCAACCGTCGATTCGGTGTAACCATCCGGAATCACATAACCAAGTTTTTTCGCTTCGCTCACAGAAATCGTACCACTCCAATTCGATAAAACCTGCTCCGGTTTTAACTCATTTTCCAATGTGTAACTGTTAAAATGATGTTTCACAAACTTCATCGTATCATCGCTCTGCATCTGATAACCATTATTCCATGATGTATTATAGCTTAATACATTTCCTACACGTTCAAAAATCCCACTGTAAGTATCCTTGATACTCGTAAGTCCTTCCGGATTAAATGGTTCTTTTCCCGCTGTTGTCTGTGTAATGGTAAGATCATCCACAAGAAAATCAAAATTACCGGATGGTCCCTCGACATAAAATGTTAATTTAGAAAATGACTCCGGAACCTCATAAGTACCCTCAATTTTAGTCCAAACACCGGATTTCAATGTTGTTTCATCCTTGATTGCCGGATAACTACTTTGACCGGAAACCGTCAGATTCGCTGATAACTTGACTTTTTGGTCAGAGCCCGTTGTCTGCTTTACCCATACCGAAATCGAATACGTTGCACCCTTCACAATCGAATCCGTTACATTCAATTCAGCTCCGTTCCATGTGCTCGTACGTCCGGTTACAGAAAGACAATTTCCACTTCTTCCGCCGGAAGCCACTGCTACTTTTGCTGCTCCACGTCCGGTAAATCCATCCGTTCCGTCTTCAAAACCGGTAGACAAATACGTTTTTTCTGCAAATTCACCTGCCGGTGTTGCTGTTGGTGTTGCTGTTGGCTTTGCCGTTGGTGTTGCTGTTGGCTTTGCCGTCGGTGTTACCGTTGGTGTTACCGTCGGGGTCGCCGTTGGCTTTGCCGTTGGTGTTGCTGTCGGGGTCGCCGCCGTCGGTGTTTTTTCTGGCTCCTGCGGTTTATCCTGTCCATCCGTCGGAGTTTGTGTAGGAACAGAAGGCATCGTAACTACCGCAGTAGAACTCGGTTTTTCCGTTGTTTTTACGACATCATTTGTTGCCACCGGCGTACGGACAAGTGTAGCCTTTTTGACTTTAACTTTACACCTGTAACTCTTCCACTTGCCATTTTTCACCTTGCAGGTAAGGGTCGTTGTTCCCTTTTTCTTTGCGGTCAGTTTTACAGCATACTTACCGCTCTTTTTGTAACTTGCAATGCTTTTTTTCTTAATACTCCATTTGATACGCTTTCCTTTTGCGTTTTTGATACGAATTGTCTTCTTCTGTCCCACTGTCATCGTAACACTCTTTTTGGACAGTGCAATTTTTCTTCTTGCTGCTTGACCGGAAACACCTTGCAACGGTGTCATAAGGGAAACAGCTAAGGACATACTTAACAATCCTGCAAAAACTTTTGCCTGCTTCTTCTGCATATAAATCCTCCTTGATAGCATATAAATTTTCCTTATAAGGAAAACGCTATATTTTACACTCAAATTATACGACGTTTACTGCCAAGTGTAAAGGAAACTTTATCTAAAAATGTACTAAAAAATCTGAAATACCACAAATGATGCAAGCCATGCCATAACCAGCTGAAATCCAGCTGCTAAAAACATAAATTTAATACTTCCGCTTTCCTTACGAATCGTTGCCAGCGTAGCAAAACAAGGGATATACAGCAGGCAAAAAATCATAAGACAATAGGCATTTACCATACCAAATCCGGCTGCACCAAGTGCCTGATGCAGCGCTCCCATACCGGCTGCCGAATTTACATTTGCTATTCCAAACAAAACAGCACAACTTGATACAACAACTTCCTTTGCCGATATTCCGGCAATCAAGGCCACGGCTATCTGCCAGTAACCAAGACCAATCGGTTTTAACACAGGCACGATAAAATGTCCGATTGCTGCTCCAAAACTTTCCGACATCTCATTTGTGTAACCATGTATTCCAAAATTTAAAAGAAGCCACATAGCAATAGAAGCAAGGAAAATTACGGTTCCGGCCTTCGTCAAATAATCTTTTACTTTCTCCCAAACATAAATCCAAATCGTACGAGCACTTGGTGCTTTATACTCCGGCAATTCAATAATAAGCATTCCATTTGCTTCTTTTTTATCTACAATATGAAGAATAAAAGCAACAAAAACAGCAACAACTAACCCAATGACATACATTGAGTAAGCTGCTATCATTGCATTTTCCCCAAAAAACATCTGCGAAAACAAAATGTAAATTGGAAGCCTTGCGCTGCATGACATAAAAGGCGTGACTAACATTGTTTTCATACGATCCTTGTTATCTTCTAATGCCCTTGACGCCATGACTGCCGGCACCGAACACCCAAATCCGAGAATCATCGGAATAAAGGCACGGCCGGATAACCCAATCCGCCCCATAATGCCGTCCATAACATAAGCCACTCTTGCCATGTATCCGCTATCCTCCAAAAAAGCAAGTGCCAAAAACAAAATAAAAATATTAGGCAAAAATGTCAATATACCACCTACACCAGCTATAATTCCATCTACCAAAAGCGATGTAACCGCCGGATTAACCTGCCATGCTGCCAATGCGTTTGAAATAAATCCACTTAACCATTCTACTGCCAATTCAAAGTACCCGGATATAAAATCTCCCACCGTAAAGGTCAGCAGAAATACAAGTGCCATAATCCCTAAAAAAATCGGAATTCCGAAAATCGGATGAGTCAAAATACGGTCAGCTTTATCCGTTGACTGCGCCTTCTCCTCTTTGTTTACCAACACTTCCTGAACAATTTCTTCAATGAATTCATATTTCTGGTTAATAATTTCTGATTCATAACTGCGGTCAAGCACTTGTGGCAAATCAACCGGATATTTTTCAGAAATTTCTTTATCTCCTTCTAAGAGTTTAATTGCACACCATCGTACATGAAGTATTTCGGGATACCGTTTCTGCAAAGCATCCGAAATACTATCAATCTTATCTTCAATTTCATCACTATATACCATGGCATGATCGGCATGATGATCATGTTTGTGATGTGATGGCATTGTATGATGATGAACGAGTTTATCCGGCATAACCGCATCCTTGTGATGCGACACAGCATGCATCAGAATTTCAAGTCCGGTACGTTTTCTGGCAGACACAGGAATAACCGGAATTCCAAGCATCTCCGGCAGACGATGCAAATCAATTTCCATTCCACGCTTTTCCACAATATCCATCATATTTAACGCTAACACAACCGGCTTTCCAAGCTCTAAAAGCTGCAGTGTCAAATACAAATTTCGTTCCAGTGAAGATGCATCTGCCACATCCACAATAACGTCAACCTCATCACTTAGAATATACTGTCTGCTCACTTGTTCCTCCATCGTATAAGAAGTAAGACTGTATGTTCCCGGCAAATCTACAAGCCGATATGTATTATTATGGTATTTTAGCGCACCCTCTACTTTCTCAACCGTTACACCAGGCCAGTTTGCCACCTTTAAATTGGCACCGGTAAAAGCGTTAAACAACGTTGTTTTTCCACAATTTGGATTGCCAATAAAACCTACTACCAAATTTTCACTCATTGTTTTTTATCCTCCGCGACTTCAATTTTCCCGGTTATCCCCCTGCCTAATGCAAAACGCGTTCCTCGCACACGCACAATCATCGTTCCACTTCGCTTCCGGTTTAAAACTTCCACCGGAGTTCCCTTCGTCATGCCAAGTGCTTCCAATCTTTTCTCCGTTTGAAGCGGAAGGAAAAGCCCCTCAATAATGTAGCTGTTTTTCTTTTTTCCTTCTTGTAATATCATAGAACTTATTCTCCTCTACCCGTAATTATCCAAGGAGCCGGCTGCTGTTTAAAGGAATGATTTGCAGACAATCTGGAAACCGCAATCTGAATTGTCTCCACATCCTGAATTCCCAATTTCGAAAGCATCTCACCAGCTCCTGCTGCCACCTGAAAATCCAACGTATAAATGACAACATGAACATTTGGATTCTTCTTAACAAAATACTCAAGTTCCTGATTCATACTTGCACTGGCTACCATGAATACTGTCGAAGGAACCGGACAGTCACGCATTGTTTCTTCATCCACGTGGTCAATAATTTTTACATTCTGCAACCCAAAATGGTCTACATTTTCCTCCATTGTATCACGGTCTGTAGCACTATATTCAACAGCAATAACCGTTCCTTCCGGAGCCAAAAGAGCGGTCTCAATGGCAATACTCTCTCCTCCGATAACACAGACATCGTCCTGCGTATCCACCATCATTTTATTTAAAATAACAGCACGAATCTCACTTCCCACATACTGAATAGAGCCCTTTTTGAAAAATTCATTGCCAATGCCGATTTTTGCCGTGTTTCTCGCATTTGGATTGACAATCAGCATTCCGGCAGAAGCATTGATTCCACGGTTAATCATATCCTTTATCTGACTGTTCAAAATCGGTCCGTCCGGTTCTGAACCGTCATTGTACCAAACCTCACACTCACCAAGCCCGGCATTCCACAAGCGGTAAAAAATATCGTCAATTCCTGCATTGGTAAATACCATTGTCGTTTTATGGGATTCAACCGTAGGAATTACATTCTTGTTTTTCTTTGTAATATCAATAATTTTCACATGTTCCAAATCAATTGTTGTATTCTTTGCATAATATTGAAGCCAAGATAAAATAACCTCGTTTGTAAATATCTGTTTTTCCATTATAAAAGCCCCCTTTTGATATTTTTTATCAATTATTTTTATAAGCAGATTATACCACTAAAACTGGGGACGAGGCAAGGTGAAAGGGAGTTAATTTTGTGTCAAGTGTTTGATGCTAATTTCTTCGTAGTTCCAGTAATATAAAAGAAAAACCTTGTGACTCGTGGGTTTTAAGTGCGTCGGTATGTGGCACTGGTATTTTCAGTGCCCATACCGCTACGCACTTAACGAGCGAAAGCGCCCACGAGTCACAAGGTTTTTCTTTTATATTACTGAAATTTCTAACAAACTAGTATTAAAATTTGACACAAAATTAGTTTACCCCAATGAAGTTTTGAAGGCTTTCACTCAACAAAGGCTCCGGTGTCAGCATTTGTAATAAGGAGCCAAACATATCGGATGAATTCTTATCCTGTTTTTTCTTACCATGTGCTTTTTTATCTTTTTTCTGGTCGTTGGTTTCCGGCAGTCTGGCGTACCGGAAGCTTTTCTTGAATTCTTCTGCGACTTTCCGCAATCCCGCTGTCAGATATGTTTTGTCAGGGTCTTTGTCACTGATTCTGGAAATTGCCCGGACAATGAGAGTATTTGCTTCCTGCTTCGATTTACAATGTCTTAACTGCTCTTTCAGTTGTTGTTTTGCTGTTTTTACACGCATTGCACTTCGATATAATTCGGGATTGTGAATTCTCAGATAATTTAACTCCTCTACAGATAAGTTCGCACCTCGTTGCAATTTTGCCCGAATCTTTTTCTCATAGTCTTGTTTTTCTTCCTCTGACATACCAGAAGTTATGTCCGTCAATTGTTCGCACACTTTTTTCCATATATCCTGTTCCCGCTCCTGTACGCCCTGTACGCTCCCGCTCGTCATTTGGAAACTTTCCCCTGTTGTTTTCATGTAAATTCCTCACTTTGTCATCGATAAATCCTTTTATCTTATATTATCATCCATGACTCTGTTTTATATATCGGAATTTTACTTGATTCCATAACGGGTCAAATCTACTTTTCCATCTTCCACTTCAACACCGTCTGCCATCAGCCGTTCTGCCTGCACATTGGCACCGCCAAAAGCAAAAGCCCCTGAAAGTTCTCCCTTACTGTTCACCACACGGAAACAAGGGATATTATCCGGGTCCGGATTTTTATGAAGCGCATTTCCAACCGCACGCGCCATTTTTTCATTTCCTGCCATGGCAGCAACCTGTCCGTAAGTTGCCACATGCCCTTTCGGAATCTTTTTCACTGCTTCATAAATCCGTTTTGTCGGATTATCCGTGACAAGTTCATAACTCTCATAAATCATTTTTCGAACATCCGCATCCGGGATGGTTCCATCCAAAACAATCGTATTCCAGTGTTCCTTGTTCTGATGCCATCCCGGTACTACGGAATCATAGATACCACGCCAGAAATCTCTGCTCTCCGGCGTCACCTTTACATTCAGACAGAGAAGTCCTTCCCTTTCATAAGTCCACAAAAAAACTTTTTTACTTTTTTTCACTCTTACAAGCTGCCAGTTGGCATCTCGAAATGGTGCGTCCTGATATGTGTCCGGGAAGGATAAACCATAGGTTAGTGCTTCTTCTCTTGTCTTCATAATGTATTAAATCTCCTCTGTGTCATTACCCTTTTGTTCTCACTTTTAAAGTCTTAGACCATTGTCCATACACACTTTTCTGACCGGCATCCGTGTCAACTACCGTATTCGAGCAATAGCGGATATAGTACGTTGTATTTCGTTTCAATTTCTTAATCGCACGTACCAGCCTTCCCTTGTTTGAGACCGTCTTCGCCTTTTTAAATGATTTCTTGGTTGAGTACTGGATTTTCATTACATAATCCGGGTACTGCTTTATTTTAATTTTTTTTGAAGAAATTTGCAAATGCTTTTTCTTTAAGGCTCTCGGTTTCCCCGGCACATACACATCCAGCCAGATTTTTTGCGAAGTTCCATTTTCATAATTTGCCGCCAGTGCAATGTAAATGCAGGTACGTTTTTTCAAATATGACTTTTTCACCGTTATCGTGTTCTTCTTATAATGATTATTTTTATAAAGAACATTTTTCTTTGAAGTCAGACTGCCAAAGGAATTTTTACAGTATATAATCTGATAATCCTTACAGCCGGACGATTTATCCCACTTCAAAACGTACTGATTGTTTTTGATGGTTTTAATACGGAAATTCTTTGGCACATTTTTCGGCTTCTGAACTACCGGTTTTACCACTTTTTTCAAGTATTTTGCAGGCACATAAGCTTTCTGACTGTTAAAATAAATGGCTGCCCAGCTGGCGTTGCTCTCTTTTTCATACACCTGAACCTGTGCCTCATTTTGCAGATATCCCAAAACTTCACTGGATGAATTAGCTGCTGCCTGCACATTAATATCCCTTTTCTGATTCGCATAAGTAACCGGATAATTCACTTGATAGTCCACCAGATTACTCGGCGTTTTCATGTCTGCCCGGTAAAGATTGATATACTTACTCTTTACATAGTAATATCCCGGACGATTTCTCGTCATATAATTTACGTCATTCTTTCCGTTAAAAGAAATTTTGTAATATGTATCCGTTGTGTCCGATGTGCGGGATGGAAGTTTCACCGTAGAAACAACATTTAACTCGGTATTTACCTTTACTTTGTAAACGTCACCGGAATCTGCTGTTCCCGGAATCGGACTGATTCCAATAAATGACGAAGTGACTCTTCCGGTTCCCTCTTTCTTAATCGTCTCCCCTGTCGGAACTACATTTTCTGTTCGTCCACAATCCAGCCATACCACACTCCTTGGCAGCCTGTAAAAGCCCGGCGGATGTGATGCCATAAGCAGATACTGTTTACACATAACCGGACTTTCCGTGAAACTGCGGTAGCCATTGCTCCAGTAAATAATGTAATTTTTATCATAGGCGACAACTTGAAGCTTGCTGCCTTCATTTTCCAGATATGCACCGGAAATCCACGTGAAATTCTGATACCCCTGAACGGATGAATACAACTGTTTCAGATTCTCAATATTATCCTGCGGAAAATATTGCGGGTCAATCGTCTTCCCCTGAATTTTCGTGTTTACAGGCACCTTATCAACGGCAATGGTTTTCCAGTAATTTGCCACATTATCGTTTCCTACTAAATACGCATGGGCAACGACCTGAATGCCCGGACAGCAGTTTTGCAGATATGCGGTTCGATAATGCGTGACATCTCCGGCTGCTTTTGCCGAAGTACCAAGTAAAAGCACGCCTGCGAAAACAAATACCACGCCAAACAGACTGTGAAAAATTTTTGCGATATATCTTCTGTTTTTTCCCATCGCACTCACTCCTTTCTCGCTCTCTATTTTATCATATAATTTTTCGCTATCCGGCGATTTGCGTGAATGGTAATTATACAGTGTGAATAGCAAATCGGGATTGCCATGTGAAAGTTAATGTCGTATAATAAGGGCAGATAATCGGCAGCGAAAGGAATACCACAGATGATTTTACAACTACTTACCGGCATACACAATTTAACAACACTGCTTTTCGGAATTTTCATTTCTGCGTTTTTTCTTGGTGTAAAACCAATCATGAAAAATTTCGGAAAACTGCTTTTGTTTGCATTGGTGGATGTTTTTTTCTACTGGAGCATCAACCTCTTTACAGGCACGGCGTTTGCCAATCAGCTTTACCCTGTTTTGGTACACCTTCCACTCATTTTATTTTTGTTTTTGTGTTACCGTTATTCACTTTTATCCTGTTGTATTTCTGTTTTTTCCGCCTATCTGTGCTGTCAGTTCAGCAACTGGATCGGACTTTTTGCACTTACGCTTACTAAGAATCCGGTCTGGTACTATAGCACACGAATTGCTATAACATTTATCACATTCTTTTTCCTGTTCAAATTTGTCCGCCGGACAACACAAACTATTTTTTCAAAGGAAAATAAGGAGCTTGTTATCATCGGCTTTCTTCCATTTATTTATTATATTTTTGATTATGCCTCAACGAAATTTTCCAATCTTTTGTACTCCGGAAATAAAGTCGTTGTTGAATTTATGGGATTTGCTTTTAGTATCGGCTATCTCATTTTTCTGCTTGTATACTTTAAGGAATCCGAGAAAAAATCGGAAATCCGCCAGTACAGCGACCGAATGGAAATGCAGCTAATATCGCTGCAAAAAGAAATTGATCAGGTCCGTAACAGCGAACAGACGCTTGCCATTTTGCGGCACGATATGCGCCACCACCTAAATCTTATTCTCTCCATGCTAAACCAGAATCATCCGGAAAAAGCCATTTCCTACATTCAGGAGATTGGCACCGCTTATGATGACACAATTGTCACAAGATACTGCAAAAATGAGACTTTAAATTCGGTAATTTCCATTTATAAAACACGTTTTCTTGAGCGAAACATCAATTTCCTGCCAGAAATTTGTGTGCAAAAGGACCTGCCGTGTCCGGACCTCTCCCTCTGTACGATTTTATCAAATGCACTGGAAAATGCACTGCATGCTCTGGAACATACATCAGGCGAAAAATGGGTCTCCTTACAGATTATGCAAAAGGAAAATCTTTTGCTGTTGGAAATAAAAAATCCTATTGAAACAATGCCAAAATTTATTGATGGGATTCCCATTTCGGATAAAAAAGGTCATGGTATTGGAACCAAAAGTATTGTATACTATGTACAACAGTTAAATGGACAATGTCATTTTTCTGTTGAGGAACATTGTTTTGTATTAAAAATCATTCTATCGAGGTGCATATGAAAATAGCAATTTGTGATGATGAGGTGGCAGTAAGCGAAGTAACAAAATCTCTTTTACAGCAATGGGCAATTCACCAGTCGATTTCACTTTCTGTCCACTGCTATGAAAATGGAGATGCTTTGATTCTTGCGCAAAAAAGTGAATGCTTTGACCTGATTTTTCTTGACGTCCTTATGCCGCTTCTAAACGGTATTGATACGGCAAAAGAATTACGCAGGCAGAATCAAAACGTTCCCATTATTTTTCTGACCTCATCCAAAGAATTTGCGTTTGACTCTTATGAGGTCAAGGCACTTCAATATCTGCTAAAGCCGGTTTCTCCCAATCAGCTTTGGTCTATTATGGATGATTTTATAGCGCTGATAAAGAGTCAGAAAGAAATCTTTGTTGCCCGCACTTCGGACGGATTTTGCAAAATCACACTGGAAGATACAAACTATTTAGAAGCTCAAAACAAATCCGTTCTCGTTTTTCCTCATAATGGTACAAGTATCGAAATCCGCGAACTATTTTCCCGGTGCGAAGAAATTTTTACTTTGGAACAGGGATTTTTTCGCTGCCACCGCAGTTACATTATTAACTTAAATTTCGTAAATCAGTTTACTAAAAACAGTGTGACTATGACAGATGGTGTTACACTGCCGATTTCACGCAATCGCTCCCTCGCATTTAAGGAAGCTTATTTTACCTACATGTTTGAGTAAAAGGGCTTCGCCTGTAAATTAAGAAAACCGCTGTAAGCGATGCAATCGTCTCCGCAATCCAAAAGCAGTGCCAGACTGCTGCACCGCCAAATAGTTTTCCAAGCACAAATGCCGCCGGTATAATTACGACAACATAACGAAGCAGCGAAAGAATCAAAGATTCCACACCTCTCCCCAATGCCTCTAACATACCACTTATCGTAACCGAAACTGCCGATATCACAAAGCCCATACAGATAATGCGTACCGCCTGTGCACCCTCCAAAATCGTTAGCGAATTTTCTGTAAACAATCCTATCAGATTTTCTGCAAATCCAAGACATATCAACATCCCCACAAACATAATAGAGGCAATCATAATCAGTGCTGTAATAAAAATTCTTTTAACACGCCCTCTCTCTCCCGCGCCATAATTATAACTGATAATTGGGCGAATTCCCTGTACAATGCCATTTGCCGAGAGATAAATAAATGTCTGCAGTTTATAGTAAATGCCAAGCACCAGCACATACGATGCGGAATACACAGCAAGAATTCCATTAAGTGCCGTAATCATAAAGGAAGGAAGGGCAAGGTTTAATGTCGCCGGAATTCCTACTCCATACATCTGCCCCATCAACCGTTTTTGGAAGACTTTTTTATGCCAGTGAAAATGCAGTGATACCGGGTGCTTGATAAAAATAAACAAGTACACAATAAGTGGTATTACTTGTCCAATACCGGTTGCAATTGCAGCTCCCTCAATCCCCATTTTGGGGAATATTCCAATACCAAAAATCAACAGCGGATCAAGTATGATATTAGCAACACACCCACACAGCATACTAAGCATCGAAACTTTCATCCGTCCCTCTGCCTGAAAAATTTTCTCAAACGTTATCGCAATGACATTTGGAACTGCAAAAATAAATACAAGATTTGAATATTTCACACCATCCGCAAGAATCTTTTCATTTTCTGTAAACAGCGAAACAAATGCCGGTGCAAAAAGAAGTGCCGCAGCCATCAAAATCACGCCATGCAAAAGGCTGAGGATAAGCCCTGATGTCACAATATCATCCGCCCTCTGTTGCTCCTTCGCTCCCAGATAATATGCGGCAGCCGCATTCATTCCTATCCCGAAGCCAACCGCTATTGCCGTTTCCAGTAATTGGAGTGGATATACTAAAGATAATGCCGTCATCGCCTGCTCACTAATCTGTGCCACAAAATAACTGTCAACAATGTTGTATAAAGAATTTACAAGCATGGACAACATCATTGGCAGCGACATCGACAATACTAACGGTAATATTTTCTTTTCTTTCATAAATGTTTGTTCCATCGGGAACTCCTTTCTTCGCAAGCGTCCTTTCCTTTGCAACAAAAAATCACACCATCGGCAGATGATGTGACGAAAAATAAACAAAACTGTTTAGAAAAATTCACATAGGTTTTAGGGGTTTATTGTACTATATATTTTAGGTGTTTGCAAGCAATGTTTTTTAAGTTTTTAATTTCCGTAATTTAGCCAATCCAATTTGCATTTCATGAGCGCTCCCGCTTAACAAACTGCGTAGGGGTATGGATATGCAAAAAACGCATATCTCATACCCACGCGTTTGTACTCACTCAACGCAAATTGGATTGGCTAAATTACTGGAATCTTAAAAAGATTAAATATCTTTACTTGGCGCACCCGGAATGTTTATCTCCATTCCTGCCTCTAGTGCAGCTTCAAACCATGCTCTCTTTGCATCTATAGCATTAGCAATTGCTTTTTCTTTTGTATCTCCACAAGTAAGGCATCCCGAAAGTTCCGGAAACGAAACCACAAAGCCACCTTCCTCTGCATCCTCAACAATTTCCATTCGATAATTCATTTTCATGTAATCGCTTAGCGTTTTCACTATTCCTCTCCTCCCATTCTACAATCTGTAACGCTAATTTAAACTTTCAGCGTATTCATTATATATGGCGTTTTATATGGTGTCAACACTAATCAAGACACCTATAGCCTGCAATTTCCCTTAAAAAAGATAATACCAGGTCTTCCAATATAAAAAGCTTGGTATTATCTGTACCTGTTTCATTTGCGCATAATTGTTTCTGAAAGTATACACATATAACTCTGAACGCTCTTTGTCACTGCATAATTTTTCCATTATGGTAAAATGAACCTCCTCTCTATGGCTAGAGTATAATTAGTAAATTGGTATTTTTCAGTATTTTAGCATTCCAGTAATTCAGGCGAAAACTTTGCGGCGAGTGGATATAAATACGCGGAAGTATCCGATATACAAATCTGCATATCAATACTTCCGCGTATTTATCAAGGCGAGAGCCGTCCACGAGACACAAAATTTTTTCCTGAATTACGGAAACTAAAAAAATCAATCATACCTCGTTCCCAAATTATAATCCGTCTGAAATTTGGTCTGGCAGAATTTATCTCTTGTTGTGTTGACTGCGACCGCTGTGACAAGTCCGTCCGGTTTATTATCATTGATTAGCACACGCTCTCCCTGTCCTGCGCCAAAAATAATATGGTCATAGCGCACATGATTTTCTTTTAAAAACCGTAAGGTATGCTCCTTTTCCCACTCACCTCTGGCAGTCAGAAATATAATCATATCATCTTCCGAAATGCCATCTAAAAATTCTTTTGCTCCCGGCAAAAACTTATCGTGTCCTAAGATATACGGACCATCATGGACAACAATTGTGCCGTCCAAATCTAAAATCCATGTTTTTGGCATGGGCGATAAATTAACTTCTTTTGGCTCTAACATAATATTCCTCTCTACTTTTTCCTAAATAACATATAGAATTATATGATTCGCAGCCATATTTGTCAATTTTCACCCAAACAACATTTTTGCAGCCTGCTCCAACGCCCTCCGTTTTTCTGTGTCATCAATTCCTTTCACCAAATCGAGGGCAAGCAATCCATCCTCCACCCGCTCAACAAAAATAACACTACCTACGAAGCGTAGACTTTCGTTGATTTCATCCTATTCATCAATTTTCTCCGGGTTCCACCCAAATGCCTTGTAATACTTAATATCCAGCTGATTCTGTTTTACATAAGTTCTCAATGTTTTAACTACTTCATCCGCAAGCGAATCTTCGAGAACATCTGAAACAGCTTTTCCATCACTTCCATATAATTTCACCAAGTCTTTCTGTAATAATCCACCATCTCTTGGATGTACTACCTTTTTCACCTGATATCTGCCACCGTCTTTTTTCAAAAACATGACTGCCACCCCACCACCGGACTGCGCCTCATATAAAGTTTTTCCGGACAAGCTGAAGCCATACCAGTAGAATTGTCCAATTACTTTTACCGTATCTTTTTGTCTATTTGTTCCTGTGATTTTGACAATTGGAATTACCACATCACAGTTTCCAAATTCTACTTTTTGATAATTTTGACTGCCCTGATAAACATATCCCTCATACAAAGATGGATTGTCATAAAAGGTTTCAACAATTGCCTTTTTTATCTCCGAACCGCCAAATTCTTCATACCTTTTAAGGACTGTCGTCTTCTCTTTCTCCGTAGATGCTTGGATGCGTAGTTTTTCTTTTTTTGCCACACCTTGTTTTCCTTTTTTCTGATACAAATACATCTGGTAATCACCCTTAGTCTTGTCTTTTTCAAGCACTAACCACACAGCAGATGAAATCGTATTACCTTCTTTTGAAATTAATGCTTTTTCGCTCAGAAGTCCCTCTTTATCTTTATACAAAGAGGTTCCCTCCGCATAAAAATTTAATGTATCGGCATACTTATCCTTATTCTGTTTCTGCCATTCTTTCTCTAAAAAAGCATCCGCTTTTTGCGTAGTGTCCGGCAAAAGAGACGACGTTTCTTTTTTACCATTCGTTGAAAGATTATAGTGATAGCTCTTTCCATATACTTTTTTATTTTGCAGATTATAAATCACCAGTTCGTCTCCCTGAATCAGAAACCTAGTCTGCAATGTATCGGCATTGAAGTGATTACTTTCAATTTTCTGCAAATCAATCGTAGCCGCCACACGCTCACTTTGCCGGTCATAAATAACAAGACCAAAACTTCCGGCAAAAATAAGTCTTTTCTCCGTACATTCAAGTACTTCTGGTGCATATACGGAATCCAGCCTCACATGATAATCGGTCATTTCTGTTACAATTTTCTGACTGCTCTCGTCTGTCTGCCACAAACCGGAAATTGCCTCAACAAGTCCGCCATGACTTACACCATTAATAGTTCCGAAAAGAACTCCCATTATAAGGAATGCAGCCGCTGTTTTTCCAAGCCGTCTGACCCAAACACGGTTTTTGTGTACCCTTTTTTCTACTGTAGTATTTGAAATTATACTTTCTAAATTTCCCCACACTTCCTGTTTCGTCTGCTCCGGCAATTCCATACCGTCAAACATATTTTTTCCTATCTGTTTATTCATTACCATACACCCTTTCTGTCTGCCAATCTTGTTTTTAATTTGTTTCTTCCTGCCGCCAGCCGGGACTGGATGGTACTCTCTTTCCTTTTGAGCATAATCCCGATTTCCTTTACTGAATATTCTTCATAATAATATAAATAAAGAACCTCCCGGTATTTTTGTGGCAGTTTCAAAATCTCATCTAACACCGGATACTCCTGTTCTCTCTCATCCGACATGATTTCCCGGTTAATATCCAGTGCCACTCGTTTTTTATGCCAACTGCTTTTTAATACATCCAGACAATAATTTTTGGTCGTACTTATAAGCCATGCCTTTTCATGGGAAGCATTTTCAAAGACCGGTTGTTTTTCCCACATTTTCAGAAAAATATCTTGTAACCCATCTCTGGCATCGCTTTCATTTTTCAAATAAAGCATACAGATTCGATATACCATATCACAATAGCACTCATATTTTTCATGAAAATAATCTTTTGTCCAATCCCTCACCATAAAACCTCCTTTCTCTTGGTCTTCACTATATAAACGAGTGAACTTGCAAAAATATCCTTTTTTCATAAATTTTTCTTGTTATTTTCTCCTATCTCTGCTATTATTTAATTAGAATTATTCGATAGGAGGTATCGTTATGGATATGGATTTAGGCATGGATATTGCCAGTTATTCCATGGCAAATGCTGCAAACAATCTCATGCAGTCAGTCGGTGTCTCGATGCTTTCAAAAACTTTAGACTCACAGGAAATGCAGGGAGATGAATTGGCGAAAATGATGGAAATGTCAGTGAATCCAAATGTTGGTGCAAACATTGACATACGCTTGTAAAAAGTGGCTGTATCAAGCAGCCACTTTTTGTTATGATTCATACAATCTTAAATTCTTTTCCACTAATTTTTCTCCTTCATAAACAAGACGAAGACTAAAAAACCGCGGTTCATCTTCCAGAAACAATTTTAGGAAAATGGCATCCCCCTCCCATGTTGGAAGTGAGGGTACTTTTTCTTTTTCAACCCAGAACAAATCCCCCTCATCACATTCTATTACTTCTCCCTCAAATTTGTCTGCACTAAAAAGGCACATCAGTTCCGGCTCACACTGGTCACTGACAAAAGTTACAATTCCGCGAAATCGGTAAGAAGTAAGTAAAAGACCTGTCTCCTCCTTTACCTCCCTTAACAGACATTCCTCCGGGCCTTCGCCTTCCTCGGCATGCCCTCCAACACCAATCCATTTGTCCTTATTAATATCTTTTTCCTTTTTTGTCCGATGAAGCATCAGATATTTCCCATCTTTTTCAATATAACAAAGTGTCGTCATTTTCATCGTTTGTCACCTCTTTTTAAATTCATCAATCTGCTGTTGAATCGTCGTGTAATCCCGCTCAAACAATTCATCACTAATTTGTTTATGCAGCAGGTCTTCCGGTACTTTTTCTATGATTTTTTTTCGGACAAAATCTTTGCTTTTCTGCTTGTATGCCGGCAAATGATTCACTTCTTGAATATGTGCCAGTTCCGGACGCCACAACAATTTTATTTTGTGAAGCATTTTCTGCTTGGGATTTTTTTCGGCTTTACGGAGTACATAAAAATCGCACACTCCATCAACTTCTTCTACCGTAATAATGCCCCACCACTCCGGTACATGTTCCCCCACGTGATGAGCATGTTTCGAACCGGCAACGACATAATTTCGGTCAAAAAAACGGTCGTAATCTTTGACCTGACGTGAAAGTCTTGCGTAGGTGTCTGCATCGCTTTTGATTTCAATTCCTACCAGTTCTTCTTCCAAAACCATCACAACATCCGCTCTGGATTTTCCCATCGTTTTTTCCTCTATAATCCGAGTTTTCCCGTACTGTTCCTCCAAAAAGTCAAATAGCGGTTCCCTGATATCTTTATCTTTTAACATCGTATTCCTCCGCCTCCAAAAGTTCAAATTCATTTTTATAGAAAGAAAGGATTCCTTCTTCCCGCATAAGTCCTAACTCCTTTGACAGCGCACTCCTGTCTAAATTCAGGTAATCCGCCATCTGCTGCCTATTAAACGGAATCTTGAATTTCGGGCAGCCGCTTCTCACCCTCTGCATGGAAAGATAGGTGTATACACGGTCCCTGATTTTTTTCGGCGTTGTACAGAAAATACGATTTGACAACACCAGATTTTTCTTGCTGAGCATACGGATTATGTTCGCCTGCATTTTCCCGTACCACAAATATCCGGCATTTTTTTCATGCATAAGCTGTTTCATAGGAAGAAACAGAATTACTGTCTCGCTCGTAGCCACTGCATCTACCGCCATTGCCTCGCCACAGAGTGCATACGTCTCCGCAAATACATCCCCGGCTTCCGCATTTCCTAGCAGACTTACATTGCCGGAGACATCCACACTTTCTATATTTACATTTCCTTTTATGACAATTCCCATCTCCTCTGTAATGTCACCCTGATGAAAAATAATCGTATTTTTTTTGAATTTTTTCTCTCGCAGACACAAAAGACGAACCATCTCATCCCATTCTGCGTCCGTTATTTCCATAAAAATCGGTATTTGTGGTTTTTGCATTTTCACTCCTCAATTTCAAAAAAATGATTTTCGTTGTTATAACAACATAATTTTAGCACAGCGTTTTCTATAATACAACCAGAAACAACAATTACCCGAAAGGAAGGATAAACTATGATACGAAGAATTATTCAGATTGATGAAAATAAATGTAACGGATGCGGTGCCTGTGCCAACGCCTGCCACGAAGGTGCCATCGGTATGGTAAACGGAAAAGCAAAATTGCTGCGCGACGACTACTGCGACGGACTTGGCGACTGTCTGCCAACCTGCCCGACCGGTGCCATTACTTTTGTAGAACGGGAAGCTGCTGCTTACGACGAAGAAGCTGTGAAAGAAAATATGAAAAAGAAAGCAAAAGAGAAAAAATCTCCAGCATTCAGTGGATGTCCCGGACAGAGAATGCGCCAGTTTGACCGCCGCAATTCAGCACCTGCTGTATCCGCAGACAATTCTCTTACGTCCGAATTAAGACAATGGCCGGTTCAGATTAAACTCGTACCGACAAAGGCTCCTTACTTTGATGGTGCAAAACTTTTGATTGCTGCGGACTGCACCGCCTATGCGTATGCTAATTTCCATCATGATTTTATCAAAGGAAAAATCACCGTTGTCGGCTGTCCAAAACTGGATGACATCGATTATTCAGAAAAACTAACCGAAATCATCCGGAACAATGACATCCAGAGTGTAACCGTTGTCCGCATGGAAGTACCGTGCTGTGGCGGACTTGAGCATGCAGCAAAGACAGCACTGCAAAACAGTGGAAAATTTATTCCATGGCAGGTTGTCACAATTTCTACGGATGGACAGATTTTAGATTAATTACAACACACAATACATGATGTGTATGTCTTCATAATCCCCGCTGCGGTTTTCAAAGCCGCCGGGGATTATTTCTCCATTTTCTTCTGATATTCTTCGCCCCACGTCCACATAGCGTCTAAAATCGGTTTCAAACTGTATCCCACGTCCGTCAATGAATATTCAACTTTTGGCGGCACCTCGGCATATACTTTTCGATTCACAAGTCCGCTCTGCTCCATCTGTCGAAGCTGTGCTGTCAACACTTTCTGTGAGACATGTCCAATTGATTTCCTTAACTCCCCAAACCGTTTTGTCCCCGGAAGTAAGTCTCTTAAAATTAACACTTTCCATTTATCACTAATTAAAGTAAGTGTCGTTTCCACCGGACAGGCAGGAAGTTTTTCTGCTGTTGATATATTTTCCATGGCAAAATCATCCTTTTTTCGCAATTGTTTCCTTTTGGTAACTACAGCACAAAATAGTGCTTACTTTACGAAAGGTCCCTATGGCGATATTATAATATCATCAACAGGAAAACACAATATTTTTTCCAAAAAAATTTTTAGGAGGTTTTATTATGAACAAAGTAATTGAATTTTTAAAAGAGAATCCGGTACAGTATCTCGCTACCGTAGGCCGTGATGGAAAGGCAAAGTGCCGCCCGTTTATGTTTGCCGGAGAAATGGACGGAAAACTGTGGTTCTGCACAAATAACACAAAAGATGTCTATCTGGATATGCAGAGCAATCCGGAAATTGAAATTTCTGTTTCCAGTCCATCTTATGCATGGATTCGCCTGCACGGAAAAGCCGTATTTGAAAACAACATGGCTGCAAAAGAAATGTGTATAGCAAATCCGATTGTCAAAGGACAGTATGAGACAGCGGACAATCCGATTTTTGAGGTATTTTACCTGGATGAGCCGCATGGTGTAATTGCTGATTTCTCCGGAAATCCACCGTATACATTTTAAGAAGTAACCCATTTTGCCGCCAGAAAGGAGAACATATATGACAATGACAAAAAATCAGTATCTTAATTTGTTGGTAAACGAATTTCATTCCGCCACCATGGCAACGATTGGCGCAAACGGTCATCCGGTAACCCGCATCATTGATTTGATGCTTTGGGATGAATCCGGTGTTTATTTCTTGACGGCAAAAGGGAAATCCCTTTATACTCAGCTTATGGAGCAGAAATTTATCGCCCTGTCTGCAACCGCAGAGAAACGGGCGATTTCCCTTCGCGGTAAAATTAAAAATATTCACTCCGAAAAATCAGAAGAAATATTTGAAAGAAATCCTTATATGAAGGGAATTTATCCCGGCGATACCAAAATCGATGCCTGCACTGCGGACAATGTAAAGAAATCTGCCCAAAACAAGCTATTAAAAAGAGGTATTAGCATGACAAAAAAAGAACGACTTATCTTTCTCATCCAGACATTACTAAAAGAAAGTCCGGAATACCACAATACGCCCATTCCGAAAGGTCTGCCGGAACAGCGTATGCTTTTGCGTGCTCTGATGAATGTCCGGGCACCAAAACCAATCGATGAGATTTTTTTACAGGTGCAAAATGAATATCTACAGGAAGTAATTGAGGAAAAGGGAGTGACTGACCTTGACGATTTAACACCGGTCAAAGACAATTTATATGTGTGGCAGGGTGATATTACAACACTTCGTTGTGATGCAATTGTAAATGCCGCCAACTCCCAGATGACCGGCTGCTACATTCCGGGACACGCCTGCATTGATAACTGTATTCACACTTACGCCGGTGTGCAGCTGCGCTATGACTGCTTTCAAAAAATACAAAAACAAGGGTTTGAAGAACCAACCGGCCAGGCAAAGATAACACCTGCTTATAACCTGCCCTGCCGCTATGTTCTCCACACTGTCGGTCCGATTATAAACGGACATCTGACTAAAAAGGACCATGACCTGTTAGCAAACTGTTACACGTCATGCCTGCAGCTTGCCACAGATTACCATTTAGAAAGTGTTGCTTTCTGTTGCATTTCCACGGGTGTTTTTCATTTTCCGAATGAAAAGGCTGCCAAAATTGCAATCGCATCTACAACAGACTTTTTAAAGCAAAATGACACAACAATAAAGAAGGTGGTATTTAATGTTTTCAAAGAAAATGACAAAGAAATCTATGAACGACTGCTCAGCTCAAATTAACCGGTTAAAAGAAAAACTGGAAAAGGCAGATGCCGTTATCATCGGGGCAGGTGCAGGTCTTTCGACCTCTGCCGGATTCACCTATTCCGGAGAACGATTTAACAGATATTTTTCAGACTTTATTGCTAAATATGGCTTTTCTGATATGTACTCCGGCGGCTTTTATCCGTTTGAGACCTTGAATGAACACTGGGCATACTGGAGCCGCTATATTTATATCAACCGCTATCAAAATGCACCCAGACCGGTTTATGAAAATCTACTGAAACTAGTAAAAGATAAGGATTATTTTATTCTTACTACTAATGTAGACCACTGCTTTCAAAAGGCTGGATTTGATAAAAAACGCCTTTTTTACACCCAAGGCGATTATGGACTCTTTCAGTGTTCCAAACCATGCTGCAGCAAAACTTTTGATAATGAAGTTCAAATCCACCAAATGATGATAGAACAGAAAACTATGCGGATTCCGGACTATCTAATCCCCCGCTGCCCACACTGCGGTGCTCCTCTGTCAATGAATCTAAGAGCCGATTCTACTTTCGTAGAAGATAAGGGATGGCACGCAGCCGCCAGCCGCTATGATGATTTTTTACGCCGGCATAAAAATCTAAAAGTGCTTTTTTGGGAACTTGGCACCGGATATAACACACCCGGCATCATTAAATATCCATTCTGGCAGATGACCGCTGCCTGGCCGGATGCATTTTATGCCTGTATCAATCTTGAACAGGCAGAAATTCCATTGGAAATCCAGAACAAGTCCATAGGCATTTCAAAGGATGCCAGAGAAGTGATAGAAAATTTACTTACGGGTGTCTGATACAATCTAAAAAACACCCGAAACAAAAATTTCAATACCGATTGCAATTAGAATTGAACCACCAAGAATCGTTGCTTTATTGGAAAATTTCGTTCCGCATTTTTTACCGAGAATCAAACCGATAAAGCTAATTACAAAGGTCACGGCCGCAATAATCAGAGAGCACGTAAGCGCCATGATAAAATCGTACTCCGCAATCGTAAACCCAACAGATAATGCGTCAATCGAGGTTGCAATTCCCTGTATTAAAAGAGCGAGTGCACCAACTTTCGCTTTTTCCACTTCTTCGGCTCCATCCTGAATGCCTTCCTTCACCATTTGCCCTCCAATAAAAAGAAGCAGTATCAGTGCAATCCATGGAATGAATTTCTCAAACATTTTAAAATATTCAATAATCGTATGAACACATACCCATCCGATCATCGGCATTAATGCCTGAAAAAAACCAAAGGTTCCTGCAATGACACACATTTTTTTCTTGTGCATCGCCGGCTCGTTCAGACCATTTGCCAAAGAAACTGAAAATGCATCCATCGCCAGTCCTACACCAAGCAATATACTGTTGAATACAAAAAACAAACTCCATTCCATTTCACAATCCTCCATCTGTTTTCCATTCCGTAATTCCCCGTCTTTTGCATAAAAAAACGGGTACAGCGAAAATCGCTATACCCGGTTAAAATTCTAAAATAGATAGACTTCACGTATAGGAATCCGCTATACATGAGTCTCGCAATTTAAAACAAGCCAGACCATTCGGTCAGTATGTTGACTTGCTACGTGTCGGACACGCTCGCTACTCCCTCATGGGAATTAATTGATAACAGAATATCATTAAAGTGGGAGGTTGTCAACTTTTGATTTTTTTGGGCTCCGTAATTTAGCAGAAACGCTTTGCGTCTCGTGGGCGCTCTCGCTAATTGAGTGCGTAACGGTATGGGTGCTGAAACTACCAGCGCCGCATACCGACGTACTCAAAACCCACGAGTCACAAAGCGTTTCTGCTGAATTACTGGAGCCCAAAGAAATCAAAACACATACTTTTTCTGCAAAGCCACCGGTGTTCCAATCTTTAATTCTTTTGCCGTCATATTCCGGTTGATTCGAATATCTTTCTTCTTAAGAATAAACGGAAGTTTCTTTTCCTTATCAGCATATAGGAAAGAATTACGCTGACTACCTGTGCGGCAACCGTCGCAAGTCCCGCCCCTGCCGCTCCCATATGGAATACAACAACGATAAATACTCACATAACTTTGTAAAAATTTGCAACATTTTATCCTTTTCACTCGTTATATATATGAAAAAATGATAAAATGATATTATTGATTGGAGGAATGTGTCATGAAAAAAACAATTTTATTTGCCGTTTTCGCTATTTTGTGCCTGGGAACTGCGTTTCCTGTCCACGCAAAAACAATCCGAAAAAATTATGTGGTCATGCAGGGCGGCACACGGGGAATTAAAGTAAAGAGCAATTTGGTAAAAAAGAAAGTGAGTAATAAAAAAATATCAGCTAAATTTAACAGCCACTATATGTCACTTGTCATTACCGGAAAAAAGGCCGGCAAGTCAACTCTGACCTACTGGTATGGAAAAGGCAAAACAAAATATCGTTATACCGTTACTGTTTTAAGTAAAAACAAGGTAAAAGCACTGGCAAAGAAAAAACTGAAAAAATATGTAACCGCACTTCCGGAAGGAACCAATTACTCTTATGTGGATTTAAACAATGACGGTGTATCCGAAGTATTTTCGGACAATGGGATTACCTATTACAATTACGCAACAAAAAAATGCGTAACAAAGGATTATAAAATCGGAAATCTTTACGCCGGCAAAAACAGCAAAACTCTTTTGATAACCCGGCCACAGGAAGAAATCCGTAAAACTGAATTTTTTGAATATTTTTCTTCCCTTTATGAGATAAATCCAACAAAAGTATTTAACCTTGTCGACACCGCTGCCGGCTACCGAAAGTACACTACTGTCGGATTAAAAGAATATGGAATTAAAGATGCAAATGCCATTTATTCTTTCTATGATACTCACTATGACCAGGACGATTACGACTATGAAGGATATACGAAAGATGAATTAACTACAAAAATCGGAGAACTGATTCCTAATGCCACAGAAATCACAAAAACAACCATTCGATAAAACAGGAAAAAGTTCAATTTGTTAGAGACGATAACGCAAAGGTTATTCCGTCTCTAACGGATTGAGCTTCTTTTTTTTATCACGGGAAAATCCCCTTAATTTCTTCCGCGTAAATTAATTTCTTCAGAGCTACCACATAAGCCGCCATTCGATAGGTGCAGTCATACTTCTCTTTTGCTTCCGTAATCTCTGCAAACGATTTAGACATCAGATTTTCCAACATTTCATTGACGCGGTCACGCTCCCAGGTAAGTTCCTGAATATTCTGTACCCACTCAAAATAGGAAACGATAACACCACCGCCATTAGCAAAAATATCCGGAATTACCGGTATGCCGCGCTTTTCCAAAATTGCATCTGCCTCTTTGGACGTTGGACCATTGGCTGCCTCCACAATATAAGAGCACTGCAATTTATCCGCATTTTCTTCGGTAATCTGATTTTCCAAAGCTGCCGGAACTAACACATCACACGGTGTTGTCAATACTTCCGAATTGGAAATATGAGTAATTCCTTCTGCGTCGTAATCTTTCAAAAGAGCCCCAGACGTTTCCAGATACTCAGCAATCGTATCAACATCCAAACCATCCTCTTTGTATAAACCGCCGGACACATCACTGATTGCCACAACTTTGCTTCCCCTGTGCCGGAAAATTTTTGCCGCATTACTTCCGACATTTCCCATTCCCTGAATGACCACTTTTATTTCGTCCAAATTTTTTCCCTCTTTGGCAAGAAGCAATTTGGTACTTATCACAACGCCACGTCCGGTTGCCGAATTTCTTCCACGTGAACCACCAAGTTCAATCGGCTTTCCGGTGACAACGCCCGGACACGGCTTTCCCTGCAGCTGACTGTAAGTATCCAAAACCCAAGCCATTGTCTGAGCATTTGTATTTACATCCGGTGCCGGAATATCCGAATCTGCACCGATAATTGGTGCAATCGCAAAAGTGTAACGTCTTGTAAGCGCCCGCAGTTCCCGCTTGGATAATTTATGCGGGTCAACTTTAATACCGCCCTTTGCGCCACCGTATGGAATATTCGCAATTGCACATTTTAATGACATCCACATAGCCAGTGCGCGAACTTCATTTAATGTAATATCCTGATGATATCGAATACCACCTTTGAATGGTCCGCGGATATTCGAGTGCTGAACACGATATCCTTCAAACACATGAACCGAACCATCATCCATTTCAACCGGAAGGTAAACTTTTGTCTCACGCTGAGGACATTTGATAATTTCCATATAAGGACTATCAATCCCTGCCATTTTCGCTGCATCACTCATTACATTTCTTACATTTTCATATGGGTCATAACTATGTGCCATAATAGCCTCTCTTTCTGCTTTCGCAACTTCCCATTTCCTGCTCCCTGCCGGATGCGCATCGGCTTTACGTCTAATACCTTATTCCTCATTTTTTTGAAAGTCAAGGTTTTCAGAATTTTCAAATTTATTTAATAAAATTAACCATTCGCACTTAATCAAACAAACCATTTTGTATTTTCACAAAATAAAATTAAGTGTGTTCTTGACTCGCTCTTGTAAAAGGAGTATGCTGAGTTCATAACAATTCAGATTGGAGTAGCACAATGAAAAAGAACGAACTTGACCATGTGGACTGTGAAATTTTGAATTTACTCAGTAAAAACGGACGAATGAGTGTAAAGGATTTGGCAAATGAAGTTTTCCTCTCTTCTCCTGCTGCCTCGGCGAGAGTGGAGCGGCTTGAAAAAGAGGGTTACATTACCGGTTATCACGCCACATTAAATCCCGAACTTCTCGGCTTTCACATCCGGGCTTTTATAAACCTTGAGGTTGAGCCAAATCAGAAAGCGGAATTTTATCCTTATATCCGTTCCTGTCTTAATGTGATCGAATGCAATTGCGTGACCGGCGATTATTCGATGCTTTTAGAAGTTCTTTTTCACAGCACAACCGATTTGGATGCTTTTATTGGTGAATTGCAAAAATACGGACGCACCAAAACATTGATTGTATTTTCAACTTCTGTAGACCACAGAGAAGTAACGATTCAGAATATACCAAAGGAGAAGTCAGATGAGTAATTTTATGACGAAAAATTTTTATAAACAGCGGGAAGACTTTGAAAAATCGGCAGCTGTTCGCGACAAAAAATTTTCTTTCCCGGATGGCGTAGTCGAGAGCCGTGATATTCCCTATATCGCTGACGGTCAGAAAGAACATCTCATGGATGTGTACCGCCCACAGGGAAAAGAAAATGAAACACTTCCTGTCATCATCAACATCCACGGCGGCGGTCTGTTAATCGGCAATAAAGAATTCAACCGCTATTTTTGTGCCAGATTATGTCTTTTAGGCTATGTTGTATTCAGCGTTGAATATCGTCTTGTCCCGGACTGCAGCGTTTACGACCAGTTTTCAGATGTCTCAACCGCCATGACATTTATCCGTGACAATTTATCCTCCTATGGGGGAAATCCGGATAAAATCTATGGGGTTGCCGACAGCGGCGGTGCTTATCTTTTAACAAATGTAGCTGCAATGACAAAGAACAAGAAATTTTCCAAAGCTGCCCACACAAAGGCACCTGATTTTTCCCTGAATGCCCTTGGACTTATCAGTGGCATGTTTTACACAACCCGCTTTGACAAAATCGGTCTTTTCCTTCCTTCTTATTTGTATGGAAAGGGCTATAAAAAGAAAGCAATTGCACCGTATGTAAACATTGAAAATCCGGAAATTGTTTCGGCGCTTCCACCATGCTTTTTAGTTACCAGCCACAGCGATAACTTAGAGCATTATACCGTAAAATTTGAAAAGGCATTGAAAGCAAACCGGGTATCACACAAGCTGCTCCGATTTGGGAAAAATAAAAAACTCACGCACGCCTTTAGTGTATTCGAGCCATTCTATGAAGAAAGCACAAAAACACTAAAATCCATGCATGAGTATTTCCAGTCTTTTTAGAAGGTCCGGACTTTTATAATCCTAAATCCTCATAATCCTCCGGTAAAAACCGATGGTAAATAATATGACAGCCTTCGTCTTTGAAACAATAGAGATATTTATCTTTGGAATCCACAAAATGAATCATGTAGTCAAATTCTCCATGATTCATTTTTTCTATTTCATAAGCATCTTTCTGTTTCGCAAACAATGCCTCTACTTCTTCCATGACCGTGCCATGCTTTGCCAAAAGCGCTACCAGATCAAATATAAATTGGTTCTGTCCACCGTTTTCGTGAACATACTCAGTTGCACGCTCGGATAAAAAGAAACAAAAACGCTCTCCTTTGTGTGTTATTTCTACTTCACCGAATTTATCATAAGCAAAGGATTTAAACTTTGAAAGTTTTTCCTGCATCTCATCAGCGGAAACGTCTCCTCCAAAAAAATGATTTAACGAACTCAAAGGATAATACAAACGGATTGGCTCTTTCATGTAACCAAGTTTCGCCTGCTCCTCTGCCACAATGTCACATAAATTATCCATTAATTTCTGATATGCCTCATTCTGCATGCTAATAATCTCCTTTGATGTACTATTTTTACTCTACATCGGGCATTATATAACGAGGGGAAATAAAAAGCAAGTAGAGGGTTGCCAGTTAGGGTTTTATTCTTTATGATTATAAGTATCAATATAAATGGAGGGATTAGATGAATTACTATAAACGTGCGTTGGAATTAAAAGAGGAAACGATTGCGAACCGCCGCTATCTGCATGAACATGCAGAGACAGGGCTGCATCTTGAAAATACGGTGGAGTTTGTGATGAAGCGGCTTACGGAATATGGTCTTAACCCGGAAAGATGCGGGGAAGGCGTGACGGCTTTGCTTGGACAAGGTGAGCCGGTTCTTCTGCTTCGTGCCGATATGGATGCGCTTCCTCTGACAGAAGAAAGCGGAGAAAGTTTTTCATGTAAAACGGGAAAAATGCACGCCTGCGGACATGATTTTCACGCCGCCATGCTCCTTAGTGCGGCTAAGATGCTAAAGGAAAATGAATCTCATTTATACGGGCGCGTGAAGTTTATGTTCCAGCCGGCAGAGGAAACTTTTGAGGGGGCTGACAACATGATTGAACACGGCATTTTAGAAAATCCAAAGCCGGATGCCGCGCTTGCTTTCCATGTAACGACCGGCAGAAGTCCGGTTGGCACTTTTATGTACAATAGCAAAAATACCATGATGAACTCGGTGGATGGCTTTCAAATTACCATCCACGGAAAAGGTTCCCACGGTGCCTGCCCGCATCAGGGCATTGACCCGATTAACATTGGTGTCCACATTTATCTTGCCCTTCAGGAACTAATTGCCAGAGAAAGTAATCCTGCCGATTCTTGTGTTCTCACAATCGGCCGGTTTTGTGCCGGTGAAGTTGCCAATATTATTCCGGATACCGCCATTTTACAGGGAACGTTGCGCACAAATAAGGAATCAGCAAGAGAAATTTTAGTAAAACGAATCCGCGAAGTCAGTGAACGAACTGCTGCGGTATATAACGGAAGTATTGAATATACTGTGCTTTCCGCCGTCCCACCGCTTATATGCAATCCGGATTTGACAGAAGAATTTGTTTCTGCCATGAAAGAGCTTGCAATTCCGTCCCTTAACGGTTATCCGGATATCACCGCACCTGCTTCGGAAGATTTTGCCTCGATTGCAAACAAAATCCCAAGTACGTATATGTATTTGTCTGCCGGCTTTGAGGATGAGCACGGCGATTACCCGGTGCACCATCCAAAGGCTCTGTTTAATGAGGACGTGTGCCCGATTGGGGCTGCCTGCTACGCACAGTGTGCGGAAACATTTCTAAAAAACCGAGGGAAGATTTAATCCCTCGGTTTTCTTATCAGAACGGAAATTCAAAACAATGCCAGAAGCGAAGAACTAATTTTTTAATGCAGGAAGATTCCTGCCACATCGTATTCTGAATTTCATTTCCATATTCTCTTAATTGTGATAACTCTTTCTCCGTTATTTCACCGTTCTCATCAAACCAGAAACGTTCCATGCCCTCTCGTATCTCCCGTGGCAAATCTTCTTCGGAAAGTTTTAAATAGGCAAATAACGTGGTCAAATATGAAATAATAAATCGATAATTCGCTGCCGTATCTGCCTGCATAAGTGTTTTTCTACGCTTGTAGACTATAGCCTTTCTGCGAATTGCAAGCACTCCTGCGAAAAGAAAACTTACAGCAAAAATGCAAATTACGATCCATAAAATGATTTGCTGCCACGATAAGTATTTGTTCGGTGCCTCATTTTGTTTTGATTTTTCTTTCTTTTTCGTAACCTTCTGCGAAATTGAGGTCTGCTGTTTTTCTATTTTCTTCTGCTGTTTTGCTTTCACCGTAATCTTATCATAATGTCCCGGTGTCACATCCACGGGAAGCCACCCCACACCATCACAGTAAATTTCCACCCATGCATGCGCATTTTGCCCGGTCACGTCCGCACGGTAATTTCCATTAGCATCTTTTTCATCGGAAGTAACTGCCTCATATCCCTCCACATATCTCGCCGGGATATTCGCCGCGCGAAATGCAAGCGTACCAAGAGAAGCATACTGCAGGGCATCCCAGTCACCTTTCTCTTTTCCCGCATTTTTTAAAGAGCTTCTAATTTTTTCAATATACGAAACCAAATTATCTTTCTTTTGAGGAACATACGGTGCAACCTCTTCTTTGGTCTTTTTTGAAAGGGCAAGATAATGTTTTTTTACAAACTTTCGATAATCCATTTCCATATCCGCATAGGCGCGCACCTTTTCGTCTGTAATCGTCTGTTTCTGCCAGTCAACTCCCGCCGTTTTCAAAAGAGAATCTTCATCTATCATGCAAATTTTGTATGTATTTTTTTCATCTTCACGATTGCTCCAGAATTTTTTTTGCAAATTCAAATCCCGGTAAAGGGTATCCAACGACTGAATACTCGAAAAATCCACACCGTAAGGCAAATACTGATACCTCTCATAAGCCCCTGTATTTTCAACTATAATCGTTCCTTCTTTCTCCTCTTTTTCCAATCCGTTTTGCTGGCGGCCTGCCGCCTCACAGTAACTGTACAACTGAGCAAGTGGATGAAATCCATCCGACCGGTACCGATTAAATATTCCCTCGTATTTTTCCCCGTATTCTTTTCCTTCTAATGGTTCCCACCGGTTTTCATGATATTCACTTCCTACATATCCCTTCAAATAATACTTGCCCTTTTCGCTTGCAAAGACAGTCAGACGTTTTTCCCCGCTCAAGGCAATTCCCTCTTTAATTTTTCCCTCCGGCAAATCTTTTTCCCCATATCGTATCGCATTCGCTTCCTCTGTTATATTTTCCTTCAAATCTGCTATGATTTCATTTTTGTGATAAAGCTGCCGGTTCCATGTAAAACAGATAAAAACAGCCACTATAACAACCATTTTGCAAAATGCTGCCAAATAATTTTTTTCTTCATCCACTTTCGTATGCGAGTGGGCATATATCCCTGCTAATGACAAAAAAGCCATTGCACCAACACACCATGCAGACGGCATTTCAAAAAATACAGCCAAAGATACAAGCGCTGCCCAGAAAACAAGGACAGGAACCCAGTGTTTCCCTTTGATTGCAATTGTCAAATATCCGGATAAAAACCACGCCGTAAGACAAAAGAATACCACCGTAGCAAGTTCTCTGTTCATATAATTCGGTACAACAAAATAGAAAACTGATTCCCCGGTCACAGCATTAAATCCGGCAGTCACCTGATTTACAAAATCCAGTGCACCGGAAATCCATATCGTGCGAAATGCAAAAAGCAAAAGGATTCCCAACACAAAATAAACCAACACAATTTTTGTGCTTTTTGTGGAAAATATAACGAGACAACAAAGAACGGACACAACCATCGAAATAAACCACCATTTTGTATCCACAAACATTTGCTGCACACAAAAAAGAATGCCCGCCACGGTAAATATCGATAAAATCAGGGCAAAAAAACTTTTTTTCTGTTTTTTCTCTTCTACCAGTCGAAATCCTTGATTCTCCACTTTCTTTCCTCTTCCCAATTAAGATGCCGAAACCATAATCTGTCTGACATTGGCATTTTCCATGCACCAGTCCGTTATTTCGTCATCCGTAATCAAAATTATATGTGAATATTTATGCAATACATTGTGATGCATCAGATAATCATCCACAAACGACTGCATAAAACTTATATTTCCATCTAAAATTGTTCTCTCATATCGTTCTCTTGTGCAGCCCTCTTCTACACTAAATGTCATATGAGACAACCCTTTTTTTTCAAAAACTACACTATCAAAAAATTGATCATTTTCCAATAAATTCTTTGACACCTGACTAATCATTTTCACTAACGAATCCCGATACCAAGGCTTATCTATATTTCTATCCGATAGTGCAAACAAAACAATTGTTTCCTGATTTGCCGGCGTATCCAATTCGCGGACAATCTTATGCCCCATTTTTTTCGATAATTTCCAATGAATCGTCTTAATGCTGTCACCCTTTTGATAGTCTCTTAAATCGAGTATTTCTGTGATATCATTACCTTTCCTGCGCAGATAACGATTTTCCATATTCTGCGCTGCCGGTGTCATTTCTTCTAAATGATATTCACCTTCATCCGCCCCATCCGGATACACATAATAAACCAACACTTCGTGATTTTTTACGAGGCACCCAAAGATACCAAAAAAATCTCGAACAATAAATTCGTCTGTTTCCACTTCAATTCTTCCACAATAGAAGCTTTCAACAGCAAATTCCACCTTTTTTTCCTGCTTCGGTGCTACTGATAACTCCTGATTAAAACAAAAGGAAGAATCTGTCAGGCAATTTGCAATCGTTCCTTTCATTGACACCCGGAAGCAGGGAATAATTCCTGTATTTTTTACACAAATCAATATCGTGCTTACCTGATTCAAATCTTGCTTCACCTGCAAATGCATTGTCAAATGTCTCGCTGCATACCAATTAAGCAAAAAAGACAAAATGGCAAACAACAAAAGTCCAAAGAACAGATAAAATGTCACGGCCACATTAGTCCATAAATAGAGAAAGCCCATTAAGACAAGAATTGCCATGTACCCGATTTTTGCTCTCATAATCTCTTCCTTTCCTTGTTGTCTGCCATTTATGTTTTTTGCTATTTTCTCAGCAGTTTCGGCTTTTCAGTCTGCTGTGCAATTTCTTCCAAAATCTCATATGCTGTTACATTTTCCCTGCGTGCCTTTGTATTTAAAATTAAACGGTGTGCACATACATCCGGAAAAATCGCAAGGACATCATCCGGTACAACATACGTTCTTCCCTCACACAATGCGAATGATTTTGCCATCTCTGCAAGTGCCCCAACGCCACGCGGGCTAATGCCAAGTTCCACATGCTCATGTTCTCTCGTTTTCTCACATAAGCAGATGATATACCGAAGGATTTCATCCTTTACCTGCATATTTTTTACATAAGATTTAGCCTGTTTTACATCTTCAATCGTCATAACCGGCTGCACCTTTTCTATTAAATCTCTGTCAGACACATTTTTTAAAATAGCTAACTGACTCTCAGCATCCGGATATCCCATAGACAAACAAATCATAAATCGGTCTAACTGCGAATCAGGCAGTGCCTGTGTTCCGCCGCTGGTAACCGGATTCTGAGTTGCCATAACAACAAATGGCTCAAGTAGCTGGTGTGTCACACCATCCACTGTGACACACCCCTCTGCCATTGCCTCTAACAATGCAGACTGTGTTTTTGACGAAGTACGGTTAATCTCATCTCCCAATAGAAGATTGCAATTCACCGCTGCTCCCTCAACATATTCAAAAGCATTTGTCTGCTCATTATAAATTGACATTCCTACAATATCACTCGGCATCGTATCCGGTGTAAACTGAATTCGTTTGTTTGCAAATCCAAGTGCTTTGGAAAATGCTTTCGCAAGCGTTGTTTTTCCAAGCCCCGGAACATCTTCCAACAACACATGACCGGAAGCTAAAATCGCCATTATCACCTTTCGAATGACCTCATCTTTTCCCTTGATAACAGTCGAAACTTCCTTTTGAAGAATATCAATTTTTTCTTGAATTTCCTTTGCGTCCATATTTACCCCTTATTCTAATTCAACGTCTCCATCGTCTCCATCTTCATTGCCGTCTTCGCCATCGTCGGAATCATCGGGAACAATATAAATTATACTCTCATCCACTCCGGTAATTCCGGTCTTCTGGCTCTCTGTACAACTAACCTGTTTCAAGTTTGTATTCGCTGATAAATCCAACGCAGAAATTCCTGTGCCGGCAATATTTAATGTTTCCAGCCCTAACTGTTTCTCAAGATTCACAATCTGCGTAACCGCACTGTTTGAAGCGGAAAGATTTGCAACGATGTCATTTTCCGGCAAAGTAAGTACATTTACATTAACCATTGACATATCAATGTCTTTCAATTTAGCATTTGACTTCAAATCAATATCAATATTTGGTAAATCTTCATTATCTGTTGTAGCATCAGGATTACCAAAACCCGTATTCATTGCATTTAACACCTGCAAATCCGGACAGATTGAAAAATCAAGCTCCGGCACATAAGAATCCGATACATCCAATGACTCTAACTTTGTTAATACTGCAAAATTAATTGTTTCAATTCCTAAACTTTCACTGCAATCAAGTATTTTGATTTCATTTGTCTCAGGAATGTGTAAATCCGTAATTTCGTTGCAGTTAATATTCAATGATGAAAGTTTTACCGCTCCATCCAATGTGATTTCGGATAAATTACATCCGGAAGCATCAATTGTCTCGAGGTTTGACAAATTTGAAACATCCAATGTTTCAATCGGACAATATGAGCAATTCAAGGTCTTCAGACCGGTACATGCCGAGATGTCAAATCCCATCGTATCATCTGCCGAAGTACCACCATCTTCCGGCTGCTCAGAACAGTTTAAGGATTCCAGTTTTGTAAAACCTGCTAAGTTCAAATTAATAAAATCATAATTCGTACCGTTTAATGAGCAATCCAAATTAATAAGTCCGATACTTCCTGTCAAAATTAAGTTGTCATCTTTTAACATATTGCGGCTGCAATTCAAACTCTTTAATGAAGGCAAATCAGAAACATTCAAGCTGCTCATAAGATTGTTACTGCAGTCCACATCCTGCAGTTTATCACAGCCGGACACATCAAGTTCTGTTATTTTGTTATTCGAACAATAAAGGCGTTCCAGATTCTTGCTGTCATTTAAGCGTATCGTATTCGAAATCTGATTATTATGGCAGTCAAGCTCCTGTAAATTTTTATTTGTGTCCAAAACTAACTTATCAATCTTATTTCCGTAACATTTTAATTCCTTCAAATTTGCCAGATCTCCGACATAAAAGGTCCCGGAAATATTATTGTTATTGATATCCAGAATTTCGAGTGCCGTAAACTCATTAAAGTCCGCCATTTCCGCACCGATAATTTCCTTTTCGCCCCAGTAGATTTCCGTCAGACGTCCTTCTTTATTCCAATGATAAACGGATTCATCATCTAAATTAGCCGAAATATCGGCGCCCTTTTGATTCAGAGTCTGAATCAGTGCCTGTAATTTTTTCACATCTTGTTCATTTTTCTTTGGCGCATCCGAGTCAGCCGCCGGTGTAGCTGTCGGATTCGTAGGATTATCCTTTGAGGGATTATCTTTCGACGGATTGTTTGTTGGCTGCGTAGCTGCATTATTCTGTCCGTTCGAAGGATTTTTCGTGGCATTTTTTGTATCTGCCGGCTTATTTGTTATTTTAGTGCCTGCTGATGTACCATTCTTAACTGTTTTTGCTTTTACAACAACCTTGCATACATACTTCTTTTTACCAACCTTTGCCTGTACTTTTGCTGATCCTACTTTTTTTGCAGCGACAACAACACTTGCTTTCTTTTTCTTTTGCAATTTAATTTTATCCTTGCCCGATTTAATCGACCATTTCGCTTTTTTCTTTGCATTTTTAATCTTTAGTGTCTTCTTTTTTCCTACGGTAAGTGACAATGTTTTTACATTAAACTTCACTTTTTTTGCTGCTGCAGCCGGCTCCGCCGGTGAAAGCAGACTAACCGCCATTGCTGCCGTCAATGCAGTAACAAATAACTGATTTCTTTTTCTCTTCATTTTTACAAATCCATCCTCTCTTTCTTTCTATCAAAAATACGTGTGCTAATTAGACAACACATATATTTTGGTCATTCGAATTCCATAAAAGAATCGCTCTTTTACAAGATACGGTGTGGCTTTTTTGGCATAAACACCGCTTGCATCTGCCTCTTCCATCTCCACTGATTTGAGAACATATTTTTTACTATTATACATCGTATCTTTATCCTGCAAATCATCTTTTCGAAAAGCATTTAAACTTACTCTCTCATCTGAGTAATAATCATAATTTCCCGCATACGAATAACTTCCTGCCAAATCGGTAAGCGACTCATCACGATAATAATAGCAGCGAATCCCCATACTTCTCATATGAAATGTACAGGTTCCGGTAGCAGTAAATGTTTTGTCAATTACTTTATCTTTATATGTAATTGTGAAAGTCTGCTGCTTGTCAAATAATTTTTCATTATATCCGGTAATTTCATATTTGGTAATTTCCTGTTTGGTTCCATCTGCCATCAAAACCTGAACGGTAAGTGCTCCATCCGAAAAATCTTCTTCTGTATAACACTCATCTTTTGTCGGCCATGAATAGGTCAGAGATTTCGTATAATTGTTAATTGTATAAGAAATCCGGCACTCTGCTCCACCGCTTGAAATTGTCATGTTATGCTTTCCAACAGAGTTATTGTTCAACCCGCGAACCACATAAGCTCCTTTAGCCAGCCGGCTCGTTTTCCCGGACTCATATTTAGCAGTCACCTTCATACCATCCATGGAAATATCCTTACCATAAAGAAGATTATCCTTTTCACTCCACTCGCAGGAAAGGGAAATAATGCGGTCTGTCTCCTCAGGCTTCTCCGTATTTTTCGGATTATCATCCGGCTCTGTGGAAGGTTTCGGCGTTTGTGTCGCCTTGGCATCATCTACCGTTTCTTCCGGCTGCTGTCCTCCATCACTTTCTGTCACCTGTTGATCCGGCAAATCCGGCACACCACTTCCGCCGTCTTTTCCCCCAGGAACAGACTCATCCCCCGTTCCATCCGTTTGCTTTTTATCTGCCTTTGATGTATTTTGTTTTTTTATGGAATTATCTTTTTTCTCCTGACGCTTCCACTGCTTTTTCGGCTCTTTTCTTGTCTTGGATTCTGCATCCTCTTCCTTTGACGCCTGACGGTTCGCATCTGCTGCTTTTATTTCTTTCGCCAGACTTTTTTTGTCATACTCATACAGATGCGGTGTCCGCTCCCAATTTGCCAAGCCGGCATAAATAAGCATCCCAGTAATAAAGAGCGCTGCAAACAGCAAAACCGACTCTTTTTTTCTTCTTTTCAATCGATACCCTCTTCTCATACAGTCTAATACAATTATATTACAATATTTATATAGAAAATTATAGGCAAACATGTGGCAGTTTTTCTTTTACTAATCTCTTTTGAATAATTTCCTCCTTTGCAGCAAACACTAACGAAAAACAACCGCAAAGGAGGTATTTTTATGGAAGACGATTCGGTTAAATTATTACGGGAATGCAATGCCGGCATCAAAATGGGCATTTCCTCAATTGATGATGTTATGGACCATGTGCAAAACGATGGCCTGCGCGGTGTCCTCAAAGATAGCCACGACATTCACTGCCGTCTCGGCGACGACACCCACAAAATGCTAACCAATTACCATGACGAGGGCAAAGAACCTGCTCCGATGGCAAAAGCAATGGCAAAAATGAAAAGCAATTTCAAAACCATGGGCGAAAACCCGGACTGCGGTATTGCCAGCTTGATTACCGATGGCTGCAACATGGGAATCAAATCCCTGTACCGCTACTTAAACCAGTACCCGGCTGCTGATGATAAAGTAAAACATCTCACACAAGAAATTATCGACACCGAAGAAAAATTGCAGCAATCCATGCGGCCGTATTTGTAAAGGAAAAAGAAGGGGCTATAAATCAATTCGAAGCTTTTATAGTTTCTTCTTTTTTTCATATATTCCCATTTGTCATCTAAGCACAAATATATAAATACCAGGAATAATTCCACCCAAAATCATCGATACTAAAAAACTATATAAATAGTGTTTTCGTTTATATAAGAAAAATAATAGGGGTACAAAAACCATGGAATATAAAATGCAGCCTAGTAATCCATATATGCGCATCGACTCCCCTTCAGCGACATAGTCTAATGAACCTGGTTCTTCCATAAAGTTTCCTAGCGTTAATATACTATACCCCAGCCAAAAGAAACTAACTATTCCCCAGGCTAAGCCTAGTACTATAATTATAATTTGTTTCATAATTTCTTCTCGCAATCGTCTTTCAATATCATTATTTATTTACATTTACTACAACAAGATTTTCCATGAGCCACCATTATCCGGTCCTATACGGTCTATAATATTATGTTCCTTTAGCTCGGATATATATCTGGCAATTGTTCTATCTGTCACATCCAACTCGATTCTCATTTCACCAATGGATACTTTGGGATTATCTGAAATCATTTTTACAATTTCAAATGCTCTAGCAGCTTTTTTCTTTGAGTAGCTTGGTATACACTCTCGAATTCGTTTTTCCGAAATGTCTATGACATTTTCTATGACATTTTCTATGACATTTTTGTCTTCTTCAAAAAACGCCGGATGAATCGGAATCCTAATCCTCATAGCTCGTCTATCTTCATCCGTAAAGAATTCTGCTCGTGGAGAACCGTTCTTTTCCAGTTCTTCTTGTATTGTCGGAATACCCGAGGAATGACCTTCTGACAAATCCAATTCTTTCAAAAATTCTCCCAATCTTCTGTTACGATAGTGTCTTGAAACAAATCTTTTACCTTCTGCTATCGTCTTTTCGGAAATGGACCTATCAATTCCCGGAAAATTCATAATGTTAATGCAATCTGGCTCTATCTCTATTGTTACAGGCTCACAAGACATATAATCTCTGTGATAAAAAGCATTAACAACAGCCTCCTCAATTGCCTGATACGGATAATTCATAATCCGCAAAGCTTCCATTTGATTTGGAACCTTGATTACTTTTTCTCGTATAAAAAGATTTCTAAATCGTTCCATTGTTGCCTGAATCATCTGTGGTACGGAACCTGTAATATTAGGAAAATCCTCGCTTACACTTGGATTTTTTATACTCCCCTGCGGAAATGACGTCATCTGAACATAGGTGTATGGGAAAAACCGGTCTGGATGTTCACAAAACATCATGATTGCCACATTTTGAATATAACGTAGTTCCGGCGGTCCTACCAGTAACTGCATATCTTCTAATATTTCCTCTACGCCCCGTTCCTTAACCTGTTTTGCTAATTTACTACCTGTTTTTCTCAAATGATCTTCCAAAAGGACAGGTGAAATGTCATCAAAAGCAGCCTTATGATTCGCTCTGCAATCATAAGGAGTCTGGTCCGACATGTTAATCAATTCCCTTTCCTGCTCAGCATTTGCCTTAACAGAACTAGTTAGATAACGAATATAATAATTATACTTCTTGTCCTTTTTACCGGTAACATGTTCTGGTGATTTGTAAGGACGCTGCTGTCCGGTTCTCGCCACAATAACAAGAATCCATTTTCCATCAACTTCTAGCGGAATCACTTTGGGAAAATATGGTGGAGAAATCATATTGTTGTAACTGAGCATTTCTTTTTGAATTTCATCCAACATGTACTCCGAAATTCCTTTTACCGGGCGTACTGCTACTCCGTTTTTTTCTTCAACACCGACAACAATATATCCACCACCATCATTGTTGTAATCATTTGCAAATGCACAAACACTATGATAGATGTCATCCGGGTTCCATCCTGCTTTAAACTCTATGCGGTCTGATTCAATTTTTCTTTTGTTTAACAAATCTTCTACGCTTATTTCAAGTTCCATAGTGCCCTCACTTTCCCTTTACCGGTTTTCCTATAAAATCTCTACAATTTCAATCCGGAAATTTAACTCTTTGCCAGCCATCTCATGGTTCGCATCAAACGTTATCGTGCTTTCATCTTTAGCTGTGACTTTTACCGGGAACGGCTTTCCGTACATATTTTGGAGATATACCTGCTGTCCGGTCTCCAACGCCTCCGCTCCTGGCATCTTATCGATTTCCACTGTAAATATCGCATCGGGGTCCGCTTCGCCATACGCTTCCGATGGTTCCAAATGAACGTCCGCAATCTGTCCAACTTCCATATTTGCCACTGCTTTATCAAATCCTAAAATCATCATTCCCGCACCGCAAACGAACTCCAACAGCTCACCACGGTCGTAGGAAGAATCAAACTGCGTTCCATCATTAAATGTACCTTTGTAATGTACCCTCATCGTCTTTCCTACATTCTTACCCTCAAAAGGTGGTTTACTGTGACACCCACCACAGCCGCCTCCGCATGCAGAACCGCATCCGCCATCTTCGTGTCCGCCGCAGGAACCTTCTTCACCGTGATGATCACAATTGGCACCGGTAGAAGTAAGTTCCCCTTTGATATATTTTTCTACTGCCTCATCTGCCTGTCCACTGACACCAGCAAACAACTCAATTCCCTGTTCTGTGAGCGCTGCTTGCGCACCCTCGCCAATGCCTCCGCAAATCACTGTAGAAACCGCCTGTTCATGCAAAAAATCTGCCAGAGCACTGTGACCCTGTCCATTTGTTTCTACAATTTCAGATGACACAACTTTACCATCCTCTATTTCATACACTTTGAATTGTTTGGTATGACCAAAGTGCTGAAAAACTTCTCCATTTTCATAAGCTGCTGCTACTTTCATTTTCTGTCCTCCAATTTTACATTATGCCCTTGCTGTTTAGAAAGGGTTGCTCTCATCTTTACATGAATTGAGGGTTTTGTCAATGGGGAAGGACCTATGTGTCAAGCCTCACATCCCCTTTGCAATCTTATCCACCAAGGTTACATCCGCAGGTAACCAATCAACCGAATCCAACTGTGCCTTCGAAAGCCATTTTGCGTCCTCATGCTCATTTAATACAACATGCTCCGACTGCAATTCACACCAAAAGCAATCCATTGATAAATGAAAATCCGGATAATCATACTCAATCGTGTCAATCAAATCCCCCACAACAATATCTGCATCTAATTCTTCTTTTATCTCACGAATCAATGCCTTCTGCGGAGTTTCACCGACTTCAATTTTTCCGCCGGGGAACTCCCATCCACCTTTGAATTCACCATAGCCTCTTTGCGTTGCAAAAATTTGTTTGCTGCCATTTTGTTTTCTTTGAATAACCGCTGCAACTACTCTTATTATTTTCATTCCTAATTCTCCTTAATTGTGCTCTGTAAATAACATAACAAATCATCCCTCACTGGGTGATGCATTTTCACAACCACTTTACAAATTTTCTTTAAAATGCCTTTGTTATCTTCTTTTTGGTCTTCCTTAACATCTAAAATATCAAATGTACCCATATAATAAAAATTTGATTCTGCATCGCTTTTCTTGACCAGCAAATGTTTTCTAGGTGCTGTTGTCACCTCTTTCATATAGTTACTTTCAATACCCATTCCGATTTTAGAATCCCATCTAAAAATCATGTTGTCCTCAAACGCATCTGCGTAATCCGGTTTGCCATCCACATAATTACGTTCATCATCTGATTTTTCTTTATGATATGTAACAAATATAAAAACATCATCCACAATTCGTTTCATTCCAAACATAACCGAAGATAAATCTTTTCCGCAATTCATTAACAAACTCACGTCTCTTCTCGAATACTTTTCATACAAAACAAATGGAGACTCTATCTCATCCGTTTTCATAAATTTATCCTCGTATCGTGTAAGACCTACTTGAATAATATCTTCTACCATTTGCCTAAACTCATCATGTCGTAAACGCTCCTCATAACAAAGCATTCTTGTAATAAAGTTATTATGGTCATTCGATATAACTTCAATATTCTTGTATTTTTGATACTCATTATCATTACTCACAAATTTCCCCTGTAGCACATCTATTGCGTAATCAACTTGATTATTTGTAATGTTTCTATCATACTTTTCATTTACAAACCGTTTAAAATCATTTATAGAAATACTTTTTTGTTCTAATAATAAACGCAAGATTTCCAATTCTTCCGGTCGCACCCCACTTAAAATAGTTTTCGACAAATATTCTATAATCATTTTTTCTTCTGCTGACAAAGTGCAAATATAGTTCGCTTTTTCTACACTTTCAAGGAACTGAAAATATGTCTTGTATTCTTTAATTATGACTAACGGGTCCACTTCGTTATGAATATAAAAATCATACAAACTAGGAATTCTTCCTAATCTATTTTTTAATGACACATAACTTTCTTTAATAATCGATTTCATTCCTCGAATTTTGTCAATTGATTGGAATATTTTATTCTTCGCAATCTCATCAAAATGAATTGTCGAGGCTCCCGGAATTGTTCGGTTTCCGCTTATGACATACTTTCGAATCGTATCTGGATTATAGGAACGATCTCCCGATAAAGCCACCGGAATCATAAAATTATTGTTGTAATTTCCAATAAAATCAAGAATAACGACATATTCCTTGCCCGCCGCCTTACGGAGTCCTCTTCCTAATTGCTGAATAAATACAATCGGCGATTGTGTGGGTCTTAACATAATAACCTGATTAACTTCAACAATGTCAACACCTTCATTTAATATATCCACCGAGAAAATGTAATCCAATGGTTCTCTGTCTGTTGCATTTTCCTCATCCATCGCCAAACGCTCAAACGCATTTTGCCGGATTTCCTCTGAATCATCTCCACTAAGTGCAACTGTTCGATACCCTAAATCATTGAATTTTGCCGACAATTGTTGACACTCTTGTTTGCGGCTACAGAAAACTAAACCCTTTACACGCTCACCACTATAACCATAATAATTTGCCTGTTCCAAAATACGTTCCACACGTTCATCACAAATCAACTTATTAAACTCTTCGTGAGACAAATTCTTTGATTTCGTATCCTGAACAACGGATAAATCCGTAATTCCAAAATAGTGAAATGGACACAATAATTCTTCTTCCATTGCTTGTTGCAAACGAATCTCGTATGCAATCTGATGGTTAAATATTTCATATATATTATCATCCGAATCCGTTCTCTTATCTGGCGTCGCCGTCATTCCTAAAAACAACCGCGGCGTAAAATAATTCATCACTTTTTGATATGTATTGGCGGAACTATGATGTGCTTCATCTAAAATAATACAATCAAAATCATCCACTTTATACTGCTGCAAATGCGCATCCTTATTTAACGTCTCTACAGTCGCAAACACATAATCTTTATCATATTCATAATAACCGGCACCAACCAATCCCATCGAAACTGAGTTGCCAAACACTCTCTGATAAGACTTTTTCGCCTGAACTGCCAATGACGCTCTATGCACAATAAATAAGACACGTTTAAATCCAAGTTCACGCATAGCAAAAGCAGAAGCATACGTTTTTCCTGTACCCGTAGCACTAATTAATAACGCACGTTTCTCATCTTTTTTCAAAATATTTTTAAGATTCGTAATAAATCGAACCTGCATACTATTTGGTTTTAATTTATATCTCTCAAGCGAGGTTACATTTCGCTCTGTTGCGATTTTTCTTTGTTCTTTTATAATATCATATCTCTGCTTATATTCTTCATAAAAAACATCATAATCAAGCGCATACTCTGAATTCCATAACTCCTCAAATTCTTTCAGAATATCCTCAGCCACTTCTCCCTGCGAAGTAGAAACTAACTTTGTATTCCATTCACGATTTGTCGTAAGTGCAGCACTCGTCATGTTGGAACTGCCAATAATAATGCGATATACTTCTTCCTCTTTAAAAATATATCCCTTCGTATGAAAACCATTCTTCGCCGAATTTGTGTCATACATTTTAATCCGAATATTTTTTAAAGAATTCAATTTTTCTAATGCCTGCGGCTCACTAAAATCAAGATAATTAGAGGTTAAAATCTCACCTGGGATTTCTCTTTTCTCTAATTCTTTTAATGTCTGGAGCAGCGGCGTCACCCCTCCCAGCGTAATAAACGCAACACTGATTTGGAATTTGTCACATTTTAAAAGTTCATCCTCAATGACCGATAAAACCTTTTTTCCCTCATTGTGGTTATTTGAAACAAAGTTTGGTTTATATAATAATTCGGATGCCGTACTACCATTCACATATGCTGTTTCCAAGCCATCTCGAATTAATTGTATTTTTTCCCTTTGCATAACTTGTCCTCCGTTTCAAATAATCCTTTATCAACATTGTAAACATCTTATGACTTAATTGCAAGGGGGAGATGAGGGTGGGCGGAGTAATTCTTTTCGTAAATCAGTCCTGTATCATAGCATAGTTAGCCCAGTTATTCTAGGTACTCTTTAAATTTGCATAAGTTTTTGTTACATTTTATTTGCTTTTACAAATCAGTTATCGCCCCCATTTATATTAATTTTCTATAACAATCACAGATAGCCTCCACAAATTTGTTTGCATACCAACTCTCTTAACTGTGAAGGTGTTGCTGGAACACTTTCATTTCCAATACGCATAAACACAATAAGTTGTCCATCGCCTTCATAATAGTATGGTGTCTGCTGCCCTTTCATAATTTCTACAATAACAAATGTCTTGTCTTTATCATTTTCAAATGAAAGCTTAAACTCTGGTATTGGATTAAGGTTTGTTTTAATTATCTCACTGATTTTTTCTGCATCACCTTCAGCATCCTCAAGACCAACCAACACATTATCGTTTGCCACACCAAATATCAGTTTACCACCATAGCAATTTGCAAATGCACTGATACTCTTGCACCAACTTTTAGGTTTCTTTGTCTCAAGTGCAACCTTTTTATCGTAATCTGTAGTTTCACCGATTAGCTGCTTTATGTCAATAAATTCACTTCCTTCGCTTTATAGTGTATAGAATTTCTAATTATTTACACACTCAATTTAACGTACTTGTCTCTTAGAATTAGCCAAAAAAGTTTTTTGTGAAAATGGGCCTTTATAAGCTTCTTCATCAAGAAATCCAAGTATTATCTTGATTTTTTCTTTATCATTTGGAATTACAATTTTTTTATCCTTCACATCAATCTCTACTCCAACCAACTTTGCTCGTGCTTTTATCTCTTTTGCCGAATAGTTATCCAAAACTTGTGAATCATTAATCATAGCAATCTTTCTTCTTATCCAAGTATTTGCCAGCCCTTTAAATGCGTCTGAATCATCAATTGCTAGCTTTGAACTTGTGGTAAAGGATTCGACCTCGCTGTCAGTAGCTGAACGATAACATTCGCTCAAGTCAAATATTTGCCTTGCATAATAAAATGATGAAAATCGTAATTCTTTATCTGTATAATAACAGTCGACTCCATCAGCTATACTAATTCCGAATCTTTTCTCTTGAAAAAAAGTATTATTTTCAAAAAAAAGATTACACCATTTTGTTGAAATGTATTGTTCTTTTCTAAATCTCTGAAAAACCACATTAAACTTTTCTGTTTCTCCATCCTCCGTTCTCTCACCAACAAATATTGCCTTGATTTCCGGAAATACATCATTATCTTTTTTGAAACTTGGTACTCCCAAAGGATCTCTTATTGCGTCTTTTATTTCATCAGATAACTGATAATTTTCTATTTTTAATATTTCATCCTCATTCGGCTTATAACTGCCATCAAATATTATTTGTGTTTTTTCAGCAATCAGAGCATTTAACGCATTCCTCATAGAAGCAATTATTGTATTTTGAGTTTGTGCATCGACTTCTATTTTATATACCTCATCTTCTTTTGTATTTGCCCTCAATACCATTATAGAACTGTTTTCAAACACTTAGTCTTACCTCCTCATTTCTCAATTAACAAAAATTCAAAAATTCTTCCTACCACTTTTATATCTTTCTTATTTCGTATTTTCTTTTTACTTATCAAAATGTATGATGATATGCCATTCTCTGTAGCAATACTATAAAAATGGTATCCTCTAAAAAATAGTAATGGATGAGGAATTGCAGAATTCACAAATAGTATTACTGCGCTTATTATCAAGCTGATTCCTACTAATATAAACAAATTCCATTCATCTATTACCATATTCGCCAGCGGTAACAAATAAGAGAAAATATATCCTAATATCCATAAATCACCCGTAGATACATCTGTAACTCTAATTGTCATAGGTGCAATATTTTTATAACCATATCTAAATGATACAATAAATAAAACACTTCCTATCATTGAAGCAGATACCAATATTACCGGAAACATTATTCCTTTACTTTGAATAATCCAAACCACTGAAAATGTTATGCACACGGGTGCTACCGCCGAGAAAAAATAAAGTAGCTTTTGTATTATATTAGCCATATCTCATCCACTTCCTTTTATTTCTTTGTTTCATAGATTGCTGTACTTTCAGCAACCATCATGGGTGCATAATTTGATTCTGCATATGATATTGATTCGTCTCGAAAGTTGACAACCTTTTCCTCGACCATATCATTATTATCTGTCCATAGCTCGCATTGTGTCATAACAGTCTGAACCGCATCCTCCATACCTTCAGGTGGATACCTATGTTTTTTCAGCAGTTTCTTTATAAGCATACGCATTTTTGCTCTTGCTGATTCTCGTTTCTGCCAGTCAATTGTTTTATTTCTTCGGAGAGTGTCTGCAAGTTCTTTTGTAATTGCTATCAGTTCTTCATTTTCATAGAAATCCTTTATTGCCTGTGGCCTCGTTAATGCATCATAGAAGGCAAGCTCATCAGCAGTAAGCCCAAGCTGGTCGCCTTCCTTTTGGGCTGCTGCAATCTGTTTCGCAAGATTCAGCATCTCCTCAATAACTTCTTCATTTGTCAACATACCATTAAGATACGCATTAAGTGAGTGCTGCATGATTTCACTAAACTTCTCAGATTTAACTACATTAGTTCTGCGATATACTGAAACCTGTTCTGCAATCAACTTCTTAAGAAGTTCAACCGCGAGATTCTTCTCTTTCATATTGGCAACTTCTTCAAGGAACTTCGGATCAAACAATGAAAATTCCTCTTTGATATCTGAGAAAAGATTGATAACTCCATCACTCTTGATACTCTGCTTTAAAAGCTCATTTATTCTTGCATTCATTTCTGGAAGAGAAATCTTCTTCCCAACTCCTGTATTAGTCAGTCTAAGGACAAGAACACGCACTGATTCAAAGAACGCTGTCTCAAATCGACTTTCTTCATCAACTAGAGAAGAGCAAAGAGACAATGCCTGATGCAGCATAAGTGCTTCTTTTACAAATGAATCCTTGTCATCAACTTTATTTCTGTCCATAACAAAGTTGACAGCACCACTGATAGTTTTTGCTCTTTCAAGGTCCGTTCCACCTGTAAACTTTGAGTAATCATATCCGTGGAACATATCTCGACAAACTGAAAGTTTTTCTAAGAACTTCGGATATGCTACCTTTGCAACATCAGTATCACCATAATTCTTTTTATCACGAGAAGTATAATTATTCATTGCCTGTTTCAATGCAGATGCAATTCCTACATAGTCTACAACAAGTCCGCCTTCTTTATCACGAAATACACGATTTACACGAGCTATAGCCTGCATAAGGTTGTGTCCGGACATTGGCTTATAGACATACATAGTCGCAAGTGAAGGAACATCAAAGCCTGTCAACCACATATCAACGACAATTGCTATCTTCATAGGGCTGTTATTATCTTTGAATTTCTTAGCAAGTTCATCCTTATGATGTTTATTGCCAATAATTTTTCTCCATTCTTCTGGATCATTATTACCGGAAGTCATAACTACCCCAACCTTTTCAGTCCATGCAGGACGAATTTCTAAAATACGCTTGTATATCTTCATCGCAATAGGACGCGAGTATGCAACAATCATTGCCTTTCCTGTTAAAAGATTCTCTCTGTTATTCTCGTAATGGTCAAGAATATCACAAACAAGTGAATTGATAGTATTATCATTGCCAAGAACAGCTTCCATCGTACCAAGTTCACGCTTGCTTTTCTCAACTACTTCTCCATCAGCATTTTCAGCCATAATGTCATATTCACTATCAATCAGCTTAAGAGTTTCTTCATCAAGATTAAGCTTGATAACACGGCTCTCATAATAAACCGGTCTTGTTGCTCCATCCTCAACCGCCTGTGTCATATCATAAATATCTATATAATCGCCAAATACTTCACGAGTACTGCGGTCTTTTGATGAAATAGGAGTACCAGTAAATCCGATATATGTAGCATTAGGCAGAGTATTTCTGATAATTCGTGCCGTTCCAATTTTTATCTTACCAGTTTTAGCATCAACAGTTTCTGCTAGTCCATATTGTCCTCTGTGTGCTTCATCCGCCATAACTATAATGTTGTTTCGCTCCGACAATGCTTCGTCAGATTCTTCAAACTTCTGCATTGTAGTAAAGATAATACCATTTGCCTGTCTGCCGGCAAGCAAAGACTTTAAGTTTTCTCTGCTTTCGGCATGTATCGGCTCTTGTCTTAAAAACTCTTTACACTTTGCAAATTGCCCATAAAGCTGATCGTCAAGGTCGTTTCTATCGGTAATAACAACTATCGTTGGACTATCCAAAGCTTCTTGTAATAAATGTGCATAGAATACCATAGAAAGTGACTTACCACTTCCTTGTGTATGCCAGAACACACCGCCTTTACCATCCGTAACAGTAGCGTGTTTTGTGGATTCAATTGCTTTTCTGACTGCAAAATACTGATGATATCCGGCAAGAATTTTGAATGAGTTAATCCCCTCATTTGAAAAGCAAATAAAGTTCTTTATAATATCAAGAAGCCGATCTTTCTTGAACATCCCCTCAAAGAAAGTATCAAACTGTGCAAACTGTGTATTCTCATAATCTCCATCTTTAGTTTTCCATTCCATAAAGCGGTCTTCACCTGAAGTGATTGTACCTGCTTTAGATGTCAACTGGTCGCTCATAACGCAAATAGCATTATAAATAAACATAGATGGGATTTCCTGCATATAATTCTGAAGCTGTCTGTATGCTTCAGAAGCGTCCGTTTCTTCACGAGAAGGAGATTTCAACTCAACCAATACAACCGGTAAGCCATTTAAAAAGAGAATTACATCTGGACGCTTATTACTGTTCTCAATGAAAGTCCACTGATTAGCTATAATAAAGGAATTATTGTGAGGATTTTTATAGTCAACAAGATAAACGATAGAGAAACGCTCCTCACCATCCTCAAAATATCTTACTGGAATGCCATTTTGCAGATAGTCCATAAATGCAGCATTTTTCTGCACAAGCTCTCCGTTTTCAAAATTTTTAAGCTTATATAAAGCATCCTGAATAGCGTCATCAGGAAGACCTCCGTTCAGACGATACAGAGAATCAAGCAGAACTTCCTCATATAGTGGATTGTAAAAATCTCTTTCTATATCCGGGCCATAAACATATTCATAGCCTAAATCATTTCTAAATAGCTCTATAACCGAATTTTCATAATTAGCTTCCGTGTAATTAGCTGACACTTTATTCACCTCTCTCATCCATTGCTGTAATAAAATCTTCAACCATTTGGTTTAATAATATCACAATCTGTTCTGCCTTTTGCTTTGCGACATCCCTTGATTGATATTTTTTTAAATAATATCCTGTAATAGACATATTTATTTTACTAAGTATTGGATTACGCTTATACCAATCAACAGTAAAATGTTCTTTTATTATATTTAATACCTCCTTAACATCTTCTCCAATAATCCCTTTAAATTGATCATCAAAATTGTCAAGAATGTATTGTTCCAGTTCCGATTGTTTTACACCTATCCCCTGCTTATTGCTTGCAGACTCTTCTTCATATTTTGTAAAATCTGTAACAGGATTAACCAGATTACGATTCACATATTTTATGTAACTTAGTTGATGCTCTAATTCAGGAAACAAGGTAGCCTCATTTATGTTATACAGATCCAGTTCCTTTAAAATAGTTTCTTTATTTTCTCCTGAAATATAAAAACACGTATCACTAAATTCTTCTTTTAGTTTTCCCTTCGCTTTTGATATAACGGAATTCTTGGTCTCATTCTCTTTATTAAAAGAAAATAAGCTTGTCAATAAAAATACTCCACTTTGCTTTCTCAATCTTTCATTTGTATAAGTTGGCATTACCATGTAATTATTTTGTATTATTTTTACAAACTCTCCGTATTTTACTAACCAATTATCCTTTGTTCTTTCGTCTATAATTCGGTCATGATTTAGTCTTTCAAGAACATCAGACAAAGTATTTTCTTTTTCCAAATCATAACTTGCTAAAGCAGACACGATTTGAATTTCGATATCTGTAGATTGAGATGAATAGTATTTGTCCGTATAATAAATTACTCCATATGGTTCTTTTTCCACTTCTCCATCTTCTGTAACATATTTTACCTCACCATGTTTTTTACATGCGAAGTAGAGTGCAACCAACGGATTTGTAGTCAAATCTAAAAGACGGGTACACATCCCATAATGCTGGTACTTAGTCATAATATCAAACATTGAATTCAAGTCCCTAAATTCTGTTGGTGACTTCTGCAATGGTATCTGCATCAATTTATGTTCAATGCTTAACATATCGTCTCTAAATATACTCGGCTCAATATCCCAAAATTCAGTCTCCTGACCCCTGAAATATAATTCAGTAGAAGTTCCGTCTTGAGCTTCCTTAGTCTCTTTTATCTGTCTTATCTTTTTAATAAAAGAACTAACTGAATTAATCAATGTTATATTAGATTCATCAATTTCTTTATATGCCACTTTATCTACTCCTTTGCAAACTAAACGATTATCCTTTGAAGTGTTTTGGCTAGCAGTGCACCACCTGCCAAATTAGCGCTCATAGTATATAAAATATCAGGAATTACACTTACGAATTCTTTCACTTTACTTCCCATGGCGTCATCTCCCTTCGCTTTTATCACTATCTTGACAACAGATACAGTAAATAAGACTACAAGCGATGAAATAGCAATTGGTGCAACTAACCCTTGCACTGCAAGCCAAAACACTTCAAGTATGGTAAACAATAATTTAGCGGTTTAGATGTCTGTATCAGAGACATCAAGTTCACCAGACATGAGCTTTGGCAACAATGAATCTCTTAAATGAATGAGCCTTTCATTTTCATTAAGATTTGAAAACACCAAGGAAAACATATCGGCTGTAGTATCATCAAAAATTTTCATATCATCAGGTGACGGAAGTTGGAATTCAAATTCCATAAAATCCTTTTGATAAAGATGAGGAATGACGCTTCCCTCTGTCCTGCTAGCGATAAAAGCTTTAAACAGCTTAGACTTTAACAAATAGTAAATGAACTGTGTTGAAATTTCGGATTGCCTGGTGTTCCTGATTACAAAAATTCCTGATGCAACACTAGTCGGAGCATCCAGTTTATCGACATATCCAATTTTTCCGATAGTTCCATCCTTAGAAAGAAGGATATCTCCAATGTTAAGCATTATTTCAGGAGATTCCTCATATCTTTCAGCGGATATGTAACCAGCTTTGTTCCAGTCAATGCCCGATAGAGTGAGACTCTCACCATTGATGATACGGTAGTTTGAAATTGGCAAATACTCTGATTTTTTTAAACCTTTCCATCCAATACGCCCCTTGATGTAAAGGTAATCGCCAAGCATTACTGGCTGAGTATCGGTATCATTAATGGTTTTAAGCAGAACCATCTCAATTTGTTGCTCTAAATTATTGTTTATCCTCTCATTTTCTTCAATTTTATTATCAAGCGCCCCAAGAATCGACGCTATTTTTTCTTGCACCCTTTTATCACTAGGTACAAATACTATAATATTCCTCATAGTATTGGCTGATACCTCTTTAAATGTTGTTCCACTTCCCATACTTTCAATATTGTGTTTATTGTATTTGAGTAAATAATACAAAAATAGCGGATCTATGTTTTCATTTGGAATAACACTTTTGAAGCCTTGATTGGTGCATAGTTCTTTTGCCGCAATAGCAACATAACCAATTGGCGCCCTTGAAGAAAACAACACCGAATTTCTAGGAAGAAGCTGCGTTGAACAACTCCTATATCCCGTTTCCGTAATATTTCTTTCCCCCTGCTTAATATAGCGTCCACAAAATGTCGATAAATCCTTTGGTGTTATCCAAGAAATGTCCCCGTTTTCGTAATTTTCACTTTTTTTCGTTGAAGGTGTAGCTCCACCCACAACTGTACCTATATCAGAAATCTTACATTTCTTCCATTCAGCCATAATAAAAATCCTTTCTATCCAATATATTTTCGATGTGCAATCTTAACATTGCTCTGTTTAACCATTGCATATTGCAAGGTTGTATCTATTTTCCTATGTCCTAAAAGTTGCTGTAATTGCTCAATAGGCATTCCCTTATCTATTGCCATTGTTGCAAGTGTACGCCTGAATTTATGTGGATGTACCTTTCGCAACCCCAATTGTTTTCCAAATTCTCGCAGTCGAACTTCAACACCGCCTATTTTCAACCTTTCATGTGGCGATTTCAGCGAAACAAACAATGCTGGATTATTGTCTGTTCTACTCTTCAAGTAGTTCTGTAAATGTATTTTTGTTCGAGCATCAAAATAAACTACTCGTTCTTTGCTTCCTTTACCAAAAACAATACATTCTCTCTCATTAAAATCAATATCATTTCGATTAAGCAATACCATCTCACCTACACGCATTCCCGTTGAAGCAAGTATATCGATAATCGCCAAATCTCGAAGTGTTGTGCAATTATCTCGCATAAGTTCTAATGATTCATCGGAATATGTTTCCTTAATGTTTGTACCAGTTTTGACTTTATGTATACGTCTCACCGGACTTTTTAATATATAATCCTCATCCTCTAGCCATGAAAAAAAACTAGATAAAATGCGCCGGATATTATCTATCGTAACCCTGCTTGACTTCTTCTTTTCCTGATATTCCGTCAAGTAACCTCTAATATCATCTGTTACTATGTGTTTAACATCTTTTTTTAACTCATCAAGCATTGTTTCAATAGTTGCCTTGTAATATTTAAGCGATTTCTCAGAACAGCCCTCTATTCGCTTTGCGGCTAAGAACAATTCTACAAAATCCTGTTCCGAATTCTCCTCTTTATTCTGACTATCTGTTACCTCATATTTTGCAAGAGTATATCGCAAAATCTCTTGCAATTTTTCATTTTGTGCGTTATTCAGATATGGCAACATTTCTTGAACAACATCTTTGATTAAATTCTGTTTCATTGTCTTTTCTCCTTATCTTTTAGAGAACGACAATCAACGGCAGTTCTTTTATTTTTACTCCCGCCGTTGGTGGAAGATTGCCTTTTAATAAAGGTCTATCTCATCATGGTCTTCACCATCATAATGATTATAATAATGAAATCCATCTTCAAAGGGTTTACCACAATCGCAACAAACATCCCAATATCCCCATTCTGAATTCTCAGATGTCATTGCAGATGGAGTAGAACATTGACAATAACCAATTTTGTCAATAGGAATTCCTCTAAAATGCATTTTCTCACCTCCTAAGATTGACAATAACTAGCACCATAATAACTAAAATAGCAATATTGTGCTCTGTTTCACTTCATTCTTATAAACAATAATTTAGAGCTGCAAGCTCAGGCTATCTTTTCAAATGAGTTTTTAACTCTTGAAACGTTGCCAGATAGTTGGAAGCAAGCCAGTTTGATAGATATTGCAGACTATCTAAACGGTCTTGCTATGCAAAAATATCGTCCAACTGTTGACGAAACAGGCATTCCAGTTCTTAAAATTAAAGAACTTCGTCAAGGCTGTTGTGATGATAACAGCGAACTGTGTTCTCCAAACATTAAAAGTGAGTACATCATTCGCGATGGTGATGTTATTTTCTCTTGGTCAGGCAGTCTGTTAGTCGATTTTTGGTGTGGCGGTATTTGCGGTTTAAACCAGCATTTGTTTAAAGTAACATCAAACAAGTATGATAAGTGGTTCTATTATGCTTGGACAAAACACCATCTTGACCGCTTTATTGCCGTTGCTGCTGATAAAGCTACAACAATGGGACACATCAAGCGCGATGAACTTTCAAAAGCAGAGGTTCTCATACCCAACGAAGCAGACTACAAGCGAATTGGAGATTTGCTTCAGCCAATTTATGATTTGATTATCGCAAACCGAATAGAGAACAAAAAACTTGCTGAAGCAAGAGACACGCTTCTTCCAAAACTTATGAGTGGAGAGATTGATATATCGGAGGTGGATTATGAATAAAAAAGACCTCTCAATACCTTTTAATGCACCACTACATTCACAAGACACAGAATTACAAACATACGGTTGCAGAGCTAATACCCCAGATATATGTGGGAATAACGGATTACCGAATGTCTGTGCCTTTTCCTCGGAAGATTGTATTTGCAAAAAGCCGTCACGCGCTTGGAAAAAGCAATATGCCAAGCTTAAAGGCTAAGCCGCTAAATTATTGTTTATCTCATTATTAAGCTTTATCTTATCATCAAAAGTCTTTAACAATCCTCCTATCTTTCTTTGTTCCTCAATAGGTGGCAATTCAATATCTAAATTGGCAACAACATCAGTCTGAACTCTTTGGCGACCAGATGAACCAACCATGGATTTAATCGCCGGATTGCGAACCAACGGGCTAGATATCAAATAGTACAAAAAATCAGCATCACTTACACCATCAATAGCTCGAAAGACAATGTATTCCGTTGATCCAAAACCTATTTCATCAGTATTCAAAACTGAAACTTTTGCAATTTTTCCGTTTTCAAGACAAGGAGTAATTCTTGCCATAATCGTATCATCATTTCTAAATTTTGTGCCACCCTTATATTCCCCAAGCACAAATTCTGGAACATCTCTACAAAAAGGCTGCAATTTATCCATTGGCACTTTCTTTGCAACAACGCCCTTACCTATACTCTCTCTTGGATTAATATAAGCGATTTCTGATAGTTTTTTCGTAGTCCAATTAAACTTCATGCCCAATCGCCCCCAGTTTCTTACGAATTTCTTCTTCCAACTCATGAGACTTTGCA
>SAMEA104315423__coassemble_1684_pt1 | contig 64314 bp, 46 predicted proteins | sample SAMEA104315423__metabat2_low_PE_035 | metagenome-assembled genome bin SAMEA104315423 (sample SAMEA104315423) | gut metagenome | biome: Monkey gut; feature: monkey-associated habitat; material: faeces | place: China | collected 2013
CGTTATGGTTATCTATGTAAGATAGAGCCGCAAAAACAACTAATAAAAGCGTAAGAACTTCCATTGTGTTCATAGGCATCATCCCTCTTTCGTAATACTAGAGGGCATAACTCGGAAAATCACATCCTACTTTCGTTTCAATTACACAATAACAGTATAGCATAAAGGGAACGGATGTTCAAACAAGAGGTAAATTTACCCCATCAGAAATAAGATTTTTGTAGATGCCTGGGAGTTTGTTTGGTATAATTATGGTGCAGGGGACAAGAAATTGTTCCCTGCAAATCTGAATTATACGAAGCGAATGGAGGAACATATGAATGATATTTTTGATAAACTTATAAAATCTAAAATAGAACAATTCAAAGATGATTATGTAAAACTTTCAAGACAAATATTTGTAAACAAAGATGGGACATTAATTCATCCTGGAGAGTTTGGTATGTATCGCGAGAAAATAATTAGAGAATTTTTAGCGCCTTTTTTACCAACGAGATTGGCGATTGGCAGTGGTTTTGTTATTACAGCTGCGAACAACATTAGTACTCAATGCGATATTATCATATACGATAAAGAACATACTCCTGTAATCGAAAATGGTGAACAACGCTTTTTTCCTGTTGAATGTGTTGTTGGAGTTATTGAAGTGAAATCAAAATTGACTACGGCGAAATTAAAGGACGCTTTAATAAAATTATCATCAATAAAAAATCTTAGAAATGATATTGGTAATAACGCTTATATATTTAAAGATTATAACGGGGTTAGTAGTTTCGATGCTAAAAATAAAGTGCGAGACCAAATGGCTACTTTTTTAATTTGTGAAAGAATAGATGCTAATATAGAAAAAGAAATAGATACATTTTTTACGAATACATATGAGGGAGTAGATAAGTCGCTGTTTCATAATATGATTTTAGATTTAAATGGAGGTTGTTTTCTTTATTATGATGGAAGCAGACCAATATATCACGCATATTTCAATTATACAGAACCTAGTTTTAAAAATGAATATATATTTCCTCATGAATTGGGTTATTCAGAAGAACACATCCTTTTATTTTTAAACTACTTTTATATGTTAATTTCTTCTGTATCAGTAATGGATATAGAAATAACAACGTATCTTGGTGAAACACGAGTAAAAAAATCATTGATAGAGAAGTAAGCGAAAATTTCAGTTTTTGAAACTGAGAAATCAGTATTTGTAGGTCTGTTACAGTATTGATAAAAGAGATTATTCATGATAAAATATCCGAAAAATCGGAAATGAAAAGATAGAGGAAAGGATATTGCATCATGAAGATATATGAGAGAATATTTGCGAGACTTGAAGAACTACATATGAGCCAGACGAAACTATCCAGAAGAACTGGTATTGCGACCAGCACAATTAGTGATTGGCGGAAGAAACAGATTAATCCACAGGCGGATAAACTGGTGTCTATATGCAAGGCACTGGATATGACACTTGTGGAATTGCTTTGCGACGAAGAAAATGCGGAACAGATAGCCTACATAGATTATGTAACAGATGAAAATTATATAATTGAATTGTATCGACGATCAGATACAGAGAGTAGACAAAGAATGATCAGTTACCTTGCACTTCTTGATGTCTGCAAGCAAATCAACGATAGTAGCCAATCGCAGCAGAGGAATGTTTCTGTCATTCAGGACATTGATGGAAATAATATTGTGGTGATTAACGATATCCGGTTTAAGGGAAAACGTTCCATCAATTGGAAGGAAGTGCGGGCGTATTTGAAAGAATATGTCGGTGACTTTTATAAGGTGGCGTCTACTGGCGATGTTATATATATCGGATCTGATCTGCCAAGTGAATATTCGGGATCAGTATATACCAAAAGGCTGAACGGAGCAGTTGCAAAGGCTAAAGCGAATGCAACACAGGGAATTCCTGAAATGATAGAAATTTCAACAGGCAGATATTTTAGAGAAAATAATAAGGGGAAACATAATTGGAGTGCAAGGAATGGCTGGTATAGATATGATACTTATTTTGCATTACCGGTATATGGTGATAATGAAGATATTGAAAGATATAACGTATTTCATGCATCTTTGATAATAAGGCATGCAAACGATGGAAAAATGTATTTGTATGATATTCTAGATATAAAAAAAGAAACGAGCACCCCGTTGGAGCCATAAGGCTTTACTTGGCACAAAACCCATTTCTTTTATGAATAGATAATACAATATGGTAGAAAAAATGTCAATCCGAATATTCGAAAATTAAGACGTTAAGATGGTGTTTATGTATAATATAAGTAGCATAATTGCAACTAGCAATATATTGGCTTAGATTCTGCGTTGGTGTACGATGATTTTGGAGGTAGTTAGAAATGATTTTTTCGGAAAAACTACAGTTGATTCGGAAAAACAAAGGATTAGCGCAAGAAGAACTGGCAGAAAAATTATCAGTATCAAGGCAAGCTGTAGCCAAATGGGAATCGGGACAGGTATATCCAGAGATTACGAATTTTATTCAGATCAGCAATTTGTTTAATGTGACAGTAGATTGTTGTAGGAGATTTTACATGGTTTCAAGGCTATGAACAGATTTATTGTAATAATGAAAAGGTATATGAATGCTATTTTCATGGTGGCTTAATGAAATAGATAACTTCTAGTTTGTAACGCTCAAATACTATGAAGTGGTGTACATACTCTTTCATACGGGAATGAGAATATCAGAATTTTGTGGCTTGACGCTGAAGGACATTGATCTTGAGAATAGAACTGTGAACATCGACCATCAGTTGCAGAGAACATCGGATATGCTATATATCATAGAAGCCACAAAAACGGATGCAGGAACATGAGTATTGCCGATTACAGAGGATGTGGCACAGATGTTTCAGGCAATCATCGAGGATAGAAATGCACCGAAAGTGGAGGAAGCTATAGATGGCTATAGCGGATTCCTATTTTATGATGATAATGGAATGCCACTTGTGGCAATGCACTGGCAGCATCGATTCAATCATATGGTTGGCAGATACAATGACATTTACCGAGTACAGATGCCAAACATTACGCCTCATGTATGCAGACACACCTATTGCTCGAATATGGCAAAATCGGGAATGAATCTCAAGACATTACAGTACCTCATGGGGCATTCGGATATATCGGTCACAATGAATGCGTACACGCATATCGGATTCGATGATGCTGAGGAAGAATTGAAACGGATGGAAGAGTTTAGGAAAGCGCAGGCGGAGGTTGAACAGAAGAAGGAGAAACCGATGTCGCAGAAAATGTTTAAGGTAATTTAATATAGATGATAGGTAACGCTCTGGCTTTTGATGGTTGGGGCGTTATATTGCTATAGAAAAAACGAAAATAAGATGGTATAATATATTTTGGAAAAATTTTGCCCTGAAAAGGATGTGAATAGATAAATGAAAACTTTTTATTTAATTGATTTTGAAAATGTTCATAATGATGGCATTGCGAATATTGAAAGTATGACAAAGGAAGAACATGTGCATATTTTCTCAACACAGAATGCAACAAATATAAGACAGGACATTTTTTGGTTAAATGGAGATATCAAATCTCATTTAGTTCCAGTGCGAAAGCAGTCATTGGATATGCATCTGGTTTCTTACCTAGGCTATTTGTTGGGAGTGTATGGTAAGGAATGTAGTTATGTGATTATCAGTAAGGATAAGGATTACGATAACATAGTTAAGTTTTGGAAAGAGGAAGGCTATCCTAATATTTCACGAAAAGAGAAGTTGCCGGGAACTGCTTCTACTCAGAGGCAAAAAACACAGACAGTATCTCAAACAAAAAGTAATGTGCAGACTGTGAATAGTAAAATTAGTGCAGGTATGGCATATGAATTTGAAGGTGATGATAGAAGTGAATTAAACCTGTTTATGCAGCATGGACTTGTGGCTATAGGATATGATAGAAATTCGGCAAATAGAATCTGCAAGTTTGTTATTGCTCATTGTAATGATGAAAGAATGCTAAATGGAATTTACAATGACATCAAGAACTCCTTTAATAACTATTCCGAAGTATATGAGGATGTTAAGTCTATTCTTGAGAAATTTGTGCAATCAAAGAGTAAAGTCGCAAAAAGAGAATCGCAGGTTCGTTCTTTCTTTGGTCAGCACTTTAAGAAGAAAATATATGTGGATTGCAAAGAGGAAATCATTCAGATTATTTTAAAGTCAGAAACTAAACAGCAAGTGAATAATGGATTGTTAAAATTGTATTCAGATGGAACAGTGGTTTCACACATTTATAAGACAATACAACCATTGATTAGTGAGTTACCAGGTAAGTAGTAAAAATCCTTAGTAGTAAGAAATTTTGTTTTACTACTAATTTTACTACTAACAGGTAGTAACAACTTGCAGGGTTCTGCTCTGATTTGCCACAATCTGTAATTTCAGAGAAAACTACAAAATCCCCGAAATCCTTCGCATAACAGGGCATTTCGGGGCAAAATAAGGAGATTGATAACTATGATAAAAGTATGTTTCATCTGCCACGGCAATATTTCAAAATAATATGGCAATGTCAACATTTAGGGCACAATGAAACACCATCTAACTAAAATTACACCTTTTTTACACCTTTTGATTAGTTTGAAGCTAAGCTCTAGTATGATTTAAATAATTTTTTAAAAACACATCAATAAACGATGTGTTTTTTTGTTCCACTTTTTAGAAATGGAGGTAAGTTTGATGTTAAAAATCAGGTTACAAGGTAACAAAAAAGAGCTGAGAAGAATGATGAAACTGTTAAGAAAAAATCCGCGATGCCAGATTAACTACACTTCGAATTTTATGCAGTGTGATAATAACAAATTTTATCGCTTATATTTGACAATGTATTTATGTCAAAAAGAAAAACATCAAGAAACTAAGAAATAACAATTTATAGAATACGGAGGGTCAGAATTATGTGCAAAGTAATTGCCATATGCAATCAAAAAGGTGGTGTATCCAAGACTACCACAACAGTAAATCTTGGAGTTGGTTTAGTAAGAGAAGGAAAGAAAGTGCTTGTCATTGACGCAGATCCACAGGGGAACCTGTCACAGAGTCTTGGAATTGAAAATCCGGATGAACTGGAGATTGCACTTCCAAGTATTATGGAGCAGATTATCATGGATAAGGATGTGGATGTGACAAAAGGAATTATTCACCATGAAGAAGGAGTTGACCTTATGCCATGCAACATTGACTTGTCAGGAGTGGATGTTTCTCTTGTAAATGCTATGAGCAGAGAGTTTGTTCTAAAAACATATGTGGAAAGCATGAGAGATTTTTATGATTACATTCTCATCGATTGTATGCCAAGTTTGGGAATGATAACGGTCAATTCGCTTACGGCATCGGATCGTGTATTGGTTCCGGTGCAGGCAGCTTATCTTCCGGTAAAAGGATTGGAGCAGTTAATCACAACCATTTACCGTGTGAAAAAGCATTTGAATCCGCAGATTCAGTTTGAAGGAATTTTGATTTCCATGCTGAATGCGAGAACCAATTATGCTAAGGACATTATGGAACTAATCAAGAAATATTATGGGGAATCCATTCCTATCTTTGAAAGTAAAATACCATTTTCGGTAAAAGCCGCTGAAACATCAGCAGCTGGAGTGAGTATCTTTACACTGGATAAGAAACATCCGGTGGCACGTGCTTACGAGAAACTGACAAAGGAGGTAATCGCTCATGAGTAGGACAAAGGCTTTGGAAAAAGTGAAATTAACGAGTTTTGATGACCTCTTTGGTGGGAGGGAAACCGAAAAAGCTGCCGAAGCAGGAGATGTGAAAGAGATAGCACTTTCCGAACTTCATGAATTTCATAACCATCCATTTCAGATTCGTTCCGATGAGGAACTGGCAGAGATGATTGAAAGTGTCAGAGAGCATGGTGTACTGGTACCGGGAATTGTCCGAAAACGCAAAGAAGGCGGTTATGAGATCATTGCCGGACATACAAGAAAGCATGTATGCGAGATACTTGGATTTGAGACAATGCCGGTATTTGTAAAAGAAATGGATGATGATGAAGCCAGTCTGGTTATGGTGGATTCTAACATTCAGCGGGAAAACATTCGTCCGAGTGAAAAGGCAAAGGCATATAAGATCAAATATGATGCCATGAAGAATCAGGGAAAGGCTGGGAACAGTCTGAAGATGATGTCTGAGGAAAGTGGCGAGAATTATAAACTGATTCAGAGATATATATGGCTTGCAAGACTGAATGATAATCTGCTGGCGTTGGTAGATAATAAACAGCTTGGACTGGTTCAGGGGGTCAGCTTATCGGTTCTTCCGGAGAAAGAGCAGGAACTGGTGTATGCTGTCATCTGCAGGCACAAAATGAAATTGTCGACAGTACAGGCGAATACTATAAAGCAGTTGAGCGTAGATGGAAAGCTTAATGAGCAGATCCTGGAACGCTATCTTACTTCTGCACAGAAGCAGAAGAGAAAAAAGGAAATTACCCTGAAAAATGAACGACTGTCAGAGTATTTTGAGGAAGAAACCACAGAAGAGGAAATGATGAATATCATTTTTGAACTGTTGGAAACATGGAAACGAAAGAAAGGAAGTGCACAGAATGAATAAGATTATTTTACTTGGAAATATGACAAGAAATCCAAAAACTACGAGAAAGACAGCAGAGGATGGAAGTGAAGTTGTCATTACCAAATTTGACCTTGCGGTAAACCGGCGGGCAAAGCGTGACGGAGAAGCCGATGCCGATTTCTTTCACTGCACTTCCTTTGGAAGGCAGGCGGAATTTGTCGAGAGATACTTTCACAGCGGCTCCCGTGTATTAGTCATTGGACGAGTGCAGAATAACAACTATACGACCAAAGAGGGAAGCAAGGTATATGGTTTCAGTATCATTACAGAAGAGGTTGAATTTGCACAGAAGAAAAGTGCGGAGAAACCGGCAAATAAAGACAGTGATTTTTCATCCGTTTCGGATGAGGAGCAACCGGTCAATGGCAGGTAGGTGATAACATGGCAGAAGGTTTCTTCCGAAGCAAAAAAGGATTTACAGTCGTTCAAAATGAGATAACCAGAGATGTGAATATTTCTTTGAAAGCAAAGGGACTATATCTTGTCATACAGGCATATATCTCCATGCCGGATAAGAAATGGACAAAAGAAGATTTCCGAAATCTGACCAAAGAAGGGAAAAAGGCATTTGATAGTGCGTGGAAAGAATTAAAAGATTTTGGATACTTGAAGGTTCACTTTATGCCGGATAATGGTGTATGGCGGGCTGAGTATGAGTTGTTAGATGAACCGGATCTCGGACCACATACACTATATCATAGCTGCGATGGAACGGTTTCCAGTAACAATCTGACAAGAGCAGAAAAGAAGCGGCAGGCGGACTTATCTGAAGAAGAGAATGAACAGGTTTCGTCTGAAAATATCAGCGATCCGGTTGCAGAAAAAGAAGAAAATCACCGTTACCCCCCTTTTGGTACTAACGGTAAAGATGACCGTTACCCCCCTTACGGTAGTAACGCTAACGGTAGCAACGGTAACGGTAATAACGGTCACGGTAGCAACGCAAATGGGGGTAACAATAATAAAGACTATAATATAAATCCTGATATAAAGACTAATATATTTAATACTAATCATAATCAATATCAGGATCAGGAGGTGATGCGTGAGGACTATTCGATGGAGTTTATAGAGCAGCATTATGAACTGGAACCAAAGTATGTTTCTGCTGTGCAGGAAAATTCGATCAACACGGTCAAGGATGTGCTTTATGATATTTTGAATACCCATAAACCGGTGCTGCGGGTAATGGGAGAGGACAAACCGGCTGCGGTTGTGAAATCAAGGCTTTTGAAACTGAACCGATGTGATATTGATTATGCGATCGACCAATATCAAAAACAGGTGACGAAGGTACATAACCATAAGGCGTATATGCTCACGGTACTTTACCAGGCGAAATCGCAGGGTGAGTTGGATATCATTAACCGTGTGATGTATGATTTTTATGGAGCAGGCAGTAAAGCTGGTGATACAGGAGGTGGTGGCAGTGGATAATAAGGACAAGTCTGCCAGAATTCCGGTACTACTCCGGTTGGATAATCCGAGGCACAGACTGGTCTATAACATTCTGGAAAGCACAGACAACAAAAGTGCTTACATCCGGGAAGCGGTGATTTATTATCACAGGCATAAAGGCGTATCTCCGGAGGAAGATGATGTTATGGATTACATCCGGTTGGTGGTACAGGAATGCAATCAACAGCTTTTAGCCGAACTCGACAAGAGGATCGGAAGTAAAGATTTGATTGACTATGACAAACTGAAAAATATATTTTAATAGACTGAAAAATACAGTATACTTTACATTGCTGGGAATGACCAGCGTACAGCAAGGAGCGTGAACGATATGAGAAAAATGATGAAAACAGGCATGGTATTTTTTATGGCGATGTTGGTGCTTATGACGCAGCATGTTACGGCAGATGCAAAAACAAAAGTGTTGAACAAAAAGATGACCATCGACTTAAACAAGGATTCGGCAGGAATCCGCTTTGCGCCGACTAAGCTGAAGAGGTATTCCAAAGTGAAAGTCAGTGTGAAAAACAAAAAGGTGCTGAAGGCGAAGGCAAAAGGTAGGAAGTATATTTACCTGAAGGGCAAAGCCGGAGGAAGAACCACTATGATGATCCGATTATATAAAGGTCATAAAAAGGTGCGGGTGTACCGTTACAGTATCAAGGTGATCGGAAAAGGACAGGATGGTTATAAGGCACAGGCAAAGAAGGCATTTACCATCCAGAACAGGTACCGGGCAGAGAAAGGTGCAAAGGCATTGACATGGTCGGATAAGTTATATCGGTTTGCTCTGTACCGCTTAAAACACAGTGGTTATGATGGGCATAAAAATCTTCCGACTGACATGGAGAACTTTTTTGGTGATATACTGGTGATCAATAACATATCTTTTGGAGAAAATATGGCAAGTGGACAGACAAGTGCTAAAGAAGTAATGCTTTCGTGGAAGCATAGTTCGGGGCATTACCGGAATCTGTTGAATAAAGACTATCAATGTGGTGCGATTGCCCGCTACAAGGATACATGGTGTGCAGTCTTTTATGATGGTTCTCCGGAGAATCTTTCCAAAAAGAAGCAGGATGTCGCAGACATAGTTGTTACCATTAAGCGTCAGGATAAAGCAAGTGGAAAATATATCGGTGGTGCCACAATCGGTTATTATGAGGAAAACGACCGATGGAATACAAGCAAACGGATTACGGTAGGAGAGTCTGGAAGACGGATTGTCTTGGAACTTGGTAAAACCTATGTGTTTTATGAAAAGACAACACCGTATGGATATAATAAAGCGGAAAAAGTAACTATAACAGTAACAAAAGATATGCCAAGGGAGATCATTCTCTCAGATAATTAAAATTTCATAGAGTAACTGATAACGAAGCAGGAAATGTATGTAAGAAAGACAATACATTTCCTGCTTTTTTTGATTGGAGGAAAAAAGATGCCATTTCTCATCCGCCCACCACCGGACAGGGTAGAAAAAGTCCGGACAACAGATCAGTCTGCATCCTGACGCAGTGGATGCGGAAAAAAAGAAATATGCGTAGAAATGAGGTTTATCATGAAATCAAAAGTAAAGAAGAGATGTAAGCAGATGCTGACAGGTTTGTTGGCATTATCTATGCTGTGCGGATTACTGCCGCAAAATTCGGTAAGCGTCAGTGCAGCAACGACGGCAAAAACAAATGTATCTTCTTATGGAAGATTAGGAAATGTAGATGTCGGTTCAAAAACTAAAACGGGAACATGGTGGAAAATCAATGTTGGCAGTAAGACTGCATTTTGTCTCAGTCTTGGAAAGACGTGTCATACCGGAAATACTTATCAGGTGACGGATACCCATACCTGGAATCAGAATACCGGTGGAGAAAAACATGGTTACTATGCAAAGATTATCCGTTTTTATGTCAATGACTGCAATCGGGCAAAAAAGGCTTTTATTCTTGGTCAGGCACTTATGTGGGCGGTATCAGAGGGAAATACTTCTGAAGCAAATCTGAAAAATGTGATCAAACAGGTAAAAGCAAATACCGGGTATTTTCCGAATAAGACTGTAGCAGAGTTGTATAAACAGATCTTTCAGCCAACAGGAGCATGGGAAGCAAAGGCAACCATGTGGGAAAAGACCGGAGCAACAAAAGGCTATCAGAAATTGATCACGGTTGATGCAGATATTTTACAGAATCCAAATTATAAAACGATAACAGATCATACCTATTACCGTCAGAGAATCACCCTGCATAAGCAGGACGAAGATGGGAAAGGATTAGGCGGTATTAAGTTTACCTTATCTGCAGATAACCTGGATGACCTGTATTCGTTTAATGTGTTTGACCGCAATGGAGATACAACAAGCAATGCAGATGAAGATGATAATACGGAATTTGAAGTAAGCGGACTTACTACAGACGGTGGGACCGTTGCCTGGAGAATGACTTATCGTCTGGAAGCAGATGAGATGGCTTATTATACGGATAATACTTTAGCGTCGATGAATGCAGACCAAAAAAAAGCTGCCAAGAAAGCTCTGGAAGATGACGGATACAAGCAGGGGGTTCACTTCGGAAAGAACATGACAAAAGCAGAGGCTGAGGATCTGATCAGAAAAGATCTGAATTCGCAGATAAAAGATATTTCCAACTCTTATACCTTGACAGAGGACAGTGTTGGAAACAATAAGAACATTTTCTTAGATCCGGCAATGGTCAAAGGGGTAAAGATTACCCTGAAAGAAGCAAATAGCTGGCAGAAAAACAGTAATGGAGACTGGCCGGACAAGTTGGTGGAACATCCAACGCAGTACAGCAAGGCGTATATGACAACGATTACCAATAAGTATAAAAAGGCAACAATCGTGGTGGCGAAGAAGTCTGGCGGTTCTGCAGATGGTTCGGCTCATGGGGATGCAACACTGGATGGTGCGGTATTCCAGTTGTATTCTGATAAGGCATGCACACAGAAAGCAAAGGTATTTGATGCTGCCGGTAATGCAAAAATAGCAGGTGTCTATCGAATTAGTGGAGGAAAATTAACAACCGATTATCTCAGAAGCGGTAATACCTATTACCTGAAAGAGATACAAGCCCCGACAGGTTTTTTACTTAGTGATGAAGTCAAAGAGTTAAAGATTGATGCTTCCGCTATAACAGATGAATTTACACCGATTCTGTTTCAGGCTAATTTCGCAGATACACCGATCAAAGGAAAGATTGCTGTGAAAAAGAAGTCTTATGATCCGACGAAGAAAGAGTATTACCCGGAGAATAACACAACTTTTCAGGTGTATTTGAAGTCGAAGGGCAGTTATGATAATTGTGCCGATGATGAGAGGGCAACGATCAAAACAGATGCAGACGGTTATGCCGTAACCGGCGATCTGGTCTATGGAACTTATGTAGTGCATCAGGTGGATTCCGGAGATGTGGATGCCTATTATGTCGATGACTTTGAAGCAGACGTGACAGAAAATGGCAAGGTATATGAGTTTGAAAAGGTCAATGAGTTATTCAAGGCGTATTTCAAGATCATCAAGAAAGACAAGAACACGGAGAAAACAGTACTGAAGCCGGGAACCAGTTATCAGATCTATCAGGTAGTAGATGGAAAAGAAGAACTGGTAACACAGGAATACATGGAGGATGGCGAGAAAAAGACAACAGACACCTTTATCTGTGATGAATCCGGTGAAGTAGTAACGGTAGATTCTCTTCGTTCAGGAACTTATCATATTTATGAAGTGGCTGCTGCAGATGGTATGCACATCAACCATCAGTACGTGGAGGTTGTGGTAAACAGCAAGGCAGACAATTACGAAAGTTACATCGACAAGGATGGATATCATCATGTAACGATCACACTGGAGTATCTGAATGAGGAAACAAAAGGACGATTGAATCTCTTAAAAACAGGTGAGGTATTAAAAGGCTGGGATAAAGAGAAACAGGAGTTTATTTTTGAGGATGTAAAACTGGATGGTGTGGAATTTACCCTTTATGCGGATGGAGATATTGTGACACAGGACGGACAGAGTACCGACAATGTCCGTGACACATGGTTCAAAGATGGCGATAAGGTGGCTGTTCTTACAACCGGAAAAGGTGTGGAATTTACATCGGAATGCGGTGGCATTACCGGTTACACAATGGACGAAGACGGAACCATTCATGTGTCGCTGCCGTTAGGAAAATATAAGCTGAAAGAGACAAAGACACCATACGGATATGTATATCCGGATACCAAAGAGTGGTCTTTGGTATTTAAGTGGCAGGATGGGGAGGACGAATATGTCCTTAACAGTACCGATGTAACCGATGATAAGGGTCTGCTCCATATCAAAAATGACTTCGCCGGCACGAAGCTGGAATTGATCAAGCAGGATGCAAAGACGAAGGAATCCATTGAAGGAGCACAGTTTGGCTTGTATTCTAAGCACGATATTTACAACTATGCCGGGGAAAAGATCGTAGATGCGGGAACGCAGCTTGCAACTTTAACTACAGGTGCAGATGGAGGTGTTGTATCAGATAAGAAATTGCCGCTTATGAGTGAGCTTTATACAAAGACTGCTTCTGCAGAAACAGCCGGAAGTGAAGCTGCGACAACAAGCACTCCGGCGGCAACAGGACTGCCATTTGTACCATCACAGCCGGAAGTGACACCGGGGTTAGATCTGAGTGCGACAGCTTTTCCGATGCCGACAAACGATGCAATGGGTATGAAGTTAAATTCCGGAGATTATTATCTGCAGGAGTTGTCCGTGTCCGACAGTTACTATATGGATACAACGCCGATCAATATTCATCTGGAGTATCAGGATGCAGGGACAAAGACGATCGCAGTAAAAGCAGTAAAAGAAAACACACAGACAACCAATGTGGTCAGTAAGGTTGATGTAACAGGCTCGAAAGAGGTTAATGGCTGTAAACTGGAGATTGCAAATGCATCCGGCAAGAAAGTTATCAGTTGGACATCCGGGGACAAGGATTCGGTCAAAGTATATGTAACAGAGAAGGACGGCTACCAGAATTTTAAGTATTCGTTTGATGAGAAGGGAAATCTCCTTGTAGGAGGACTGTTCCACGATAAAGAGTATACATTGACAGAAACCAGACCGGCAGGTGGATATGTTACCGCAGATGCGATTACCTATCAGATAAAGTCTGTAATGGCATCCTCTGTGGCAGAAAATCATACAGATACAGTGGCAAGCGGAAGTGCAGTTACGGTAAATCCGGTCAGCGGAAGTGCAGTATCCGGTGAGACTGGAGTTTCTTATACATCTGTAGTTGCCGTGAAACAGAAAGACGGAACTTTTGCTGATCATACCGATGATAAGATCATTATGGTGGATGAGCAGACGCATATCCAGCTTTTGAAACTGGACAAGGAGACAGGACAGGCTCTCGGCGGTGCAAAGTTTGTTGTAACCGATTCCAAAGGAAATAAAGTGATGAAATTTGTTACAAAAGATGATGCTTATGACATCACCGGCAAACTGGTCGTTGGAGAAACCTACACCTTTACAGAGGTTTCCGCTCCATCCGGTTATCAGCTGGCAAAGCCGGTGCAGTTGACGATCAAGGATACTGGAAAAGTGCAGACAGTGACGGTTAAGGATGCACCGATTCCGGAAGTACCGGATACACCACAGACTGGCGGAAACCTGCCGGTCATTCCGATTGTTGCAGGATTGCTTATGACAGTTGGTGCGGCGGTGATGATCTGGAAGAGAAGAACAGTAGTAAAAATAGGAAGTAAAAAATAGTAAAAATATGTGGTGCCATAAGAAAGGATTTGCTATAATTATATGTCAGGGGACAGTAGAAAATTGTCCTCTGGCAATTTAACATTGTTAGATGCTTGGTAGGACGTAGTAAGCGTTATAAATTGTAATATTTGTCTGAATGGCAAATATTTAACATGTATTGAGATAATAATAAATAAAATTATTGGAGGTAATGATAAATAATGTATTTATTTGCAACAAGACCTTTGTGGAAAGAAATAAATGTTAGCAAGAAATTGGTGAAAGATTTATATCGCGAATATTTGGGTATGGAAAATCAGGATATCTTAACGCGAAAAGATGCAATAAATTTTCTTTTTGGGATAACAAAAAAAATTCAAGAAGAAATGACTAGAGATATGAGAGATAATAGCTCATTGAACAGTATTAAGGATTTATACAAAATATTGGATGAGGTATATCATTTTTATCGTCGACAAAAAGATGCAAGGAGTAAAATGCGTGAAGCTGGAATTAACAGTGGCAGTGCATTTGATGTTTTTTCGCAGAACCGAAATATGGCAAGAAATATAATTGATGCGGTTAATTTATGGATTGAAAATAGTTTGCTCTTTCAAGAAAATTTAGAAAGGTCATATGATGAGAATTCGTTTGGGCTAAACCAGCAATTATGTGTGAAAATGTATATTTATGGTGCAGCATCGCAAGCCCTTTCTTTGATCTCGTTGAGTCGTAAATTTGATTCAGAAGTTCTTTTCACAGGAGTTAAAATTCGACCAAATGAAGATTATGCAATTGAACCTATAAAATATCACCCAATCATTCATTTTAATACTGCCCTGACAGGCAATCAAAATATTCTTGTGGATGATAATGAACTGATTAATGCAGATGCCTCAACAGTTGGAAAGGGATTCTATACCACATATAAGATAAAATTTATATATTCATTGAGATTGCTTTCCACGATTGCAGAGGATATGCTTCAGGGTGGTAAATGCGCTATGGCAGTAATAGATAAAAAAGAATTCATAAATAAAATACGACAATATTCGCCGGAACCCATTGATGTAGATGATTTTTTTGAATTATTTGTGTTAAATAAAGAAAAGATAAAATCACAAATAAAAGGTAATGATGGAATAATATGGATAATGAATACCAATCAATATAGACATGAAATAAGACCAATTCTTTGTTTGGAAAACGATAGGATAGTTGTGTCTTGGTGTGCACTTAAGCAAGCACAAGAGTTATGGAGTTCTATATTATTGAATGGAGGCATGTGCTATTCTAATAAAAAAGATGATTTAACGAGAGCAGTTGAAAAAAGAAATGAAGAATTATCAAATAAATTGGTAGAGATATTAAGACAAAAATTGAACAATCATTATAAAGCTACTTTTGACGAAATAGATGTACGCTATGATAGAATATTTGGGGTAAAAGATTTTGATTATGGTGATTTTGATTTGGTGTTTTACTCTCAGGAAAATAATGAATTATTTCTGATCGAAGCTAAGTTTTTTTCTGATTCATTAAATAATAGTGGGACTGTTTCAGATTATGAAAAATTATTTAAGGAACATGGTTATTATGAACATTGCAGAGGTAGATATGATTTAGTTATGGCTGAACCTGACAAAATTAAGCAATTTGTTGGAGCGGAAGATTCATTGCAGGCACATTTTTTGTTTGTTTCATCAAAGCCGCTTGAAATTGAATTTCAGGATGACGATGGAGTAGTTTGTTTTCCGTGTTTATCTATATTTGATGATTATATAGATGGGAGATTATTACCGGAAACAGGAGATAATCCAGTTCGACCGACGCATATATTGTGATATTTCAAGAAAAAACAAATATTTAGATATAATAAAAATGCATACATGGTGTTTAATTTGCAAGTTTGTATATTGATTATATAGGGACTAACTATGAACCAACTAAATAACATTTCAACCCCAAAGGGAAGAAAGGTATTTTCAAGAAGAATACTTTTCTTCTCTTTTTTTATTTTAGCAGTCATTGCTTTGGCTCTGGGACTTTGGTTAAAAAGAACCGTGGATCAGGAAATAAAGCAGGACAACATAGAAAAAGAGATTACCACGGAGAAAGAAAAGGGTGGTGTACGGAACCTCCACAAAAAGTACAAAGATATGATCGGGTGGATAGAAATCAAAGGCACCGGCTTTTCTTATCCGGTTATGCAGACAGGTATCAAAGGTCATCATGAAGGTGACTGGCAGTATTATCTTCACCGGGATGTGCATGGTGATTACAGCTTTTACGGCACACCGTTTTTAGATGTCCGCTGTAAGACAGACAGTGACAATCTTATCATTTACGGTCACAACATCAACGGGAGACGGTACTTTGGCTATCTGCAAAATTTCCGTGAGGAAACATTTTTTAAGGAACATCCCGTGTTTTCATTTACTCCGGTAGAGGGAAAGGAGCAGGACTATCATATTGTTTCGGTATTGGAAACGGACAAATATGCAGATTACTATTCTTTTACGGATTACGGAAATGAAAAGGATTATTGCGAGATGGTAGAGGAAATCCTAAGTCACAGCAAGTTTCAGAGTGAAGCGGCAAAGAAGATGAAAAAGGAAATGGATGAAAGGGATGCAGAGGCATTCTTTCGGAAATATAAGTTTGTAACGCTTTCCACTTGCCGGACAATGGATGGAAGGGATAAGCGGCTTATGGTAATCGGCTGCAGGAAACGATAACAGGAAGCAAGGAGGATAACAATGCATAAGGAATTAGAGGTTATGAAACCCCGCTGCAATGGATTATGGAAACGGTGTGCAGGAACAGCAGCATTTGTCTATTTTTGGATACTGGCAAATGTGCCGGCGGTGGCATTTGCAAAAGATGAAAAAGGCAATGCGACAGATACCGGGGTGAAAGAGGTTACGGACGGCATCAATGTAATCAAGGACTTGGTTCTTGGATGTGTTGGTGGAGTCGGTGTGATTTTTCTTGCCTGGGGGTTGTTAGACTTTGGTACCGGGTACTCGGCACATGATACAACACAGCAAAGTCAGGCAATCAAAAAGGTGATCGGTGGTCTGATCATGATTGCAGTTCCGGCGATTCTGAAACTATTGGGCGTTTCGTAATGAAAGCGGGTGCAGCGGATCATAAAATTTTGCTGCGTCCGGAATCCTGAAGGGAGGTGATGATGGTGGGATTGTGGGATTCCGTAACAGGATTTTTCTCAGATTTAGGAGACTTCTTTAGCGGTAAAGACTTTTTTGAAGCTGCCGGGTACGCATGGAATGACATGATGAAACTGGCAGCCGATGTTTTGACGAAAAATCCATCTTCCGGCACATACAAGGATGTCTGGGAAAATATATCAACGATCTATACCACCTTAAATGTAGTTGCAGTTTCATTGCTCTGCATTTTTTTCTTGTATGGATTTTGCAGGGATAGTTGTGATTTGCATGCAGATTTGACATTTGAACGAACGATAAAAATGTTCATTCGGTTGATCATAACCTCAAATGTGATGAGCATGGCGCTAAGTTATATGCCGAAGTTTTTTACATGGGGCAAGAACCTGACTTCTGCAATCTTGGGAGAAAATAAACTGTCAATGATTTATGACTTTGATGGCGTAAAGGTGTATGAAAATATATCCAGTGCAGATTTTGGAACGATGACCGCTTTTTTGACGAGCATTCTGTTTTTCTTATTTACCGTGGTATGCGGATTTATTGTGGTGCTGACCGTGATAAATCGTATTCTGAAGATTTACATGATTGCTCCGTTTGCAGGAGTGGCATTGTCTACTCTTGCAGCAGGTGGTCAGACGGCAAATGTGGGTTATTCCTATATACGCACCTTTTTCGGATATGTGTTTTCCGCTTTGCTTATTGCGGTTGTGATTACGATCAGTGCCAGTTTTATCAATACCGTTGCAATCGACACGGAAAATGCAATCATCCGGTTGTTGGAGTATTGCTTGAAGATGGGAGTTATTTCATCCTCGGTAAAGATGTCGGACAGTGTCATGCAGAAAGCATTTAATCTATAGAAATGGGGGAGATCAATGACAAAAACAATCAATCCGGATGTGGCTGCCTTTAAGGATGATTTCTTCAAGGGATTGTCTTTCAGGGAGTGCGTATTCGGAGGAAGTGCATTATTTACAGGAGTGGGAGGGATCCTGCTTCTGCATTTTTACTTTGGTGTAGGGATCAATACAGCCATTACACTGTGTATGCCGGTGATCGGTATCATCGGGCTGTGTGGATTTTACCATAAAAACGGCATGACATTGGTTCAGCTTGTGAGAAGGAGTATAAAACTCATATTTCACAAGCCCTATGTCTATGAAACAAGAAATCAGTGAAAGGAATTGGAGGTACAGACAAATGGAAGCAGAAAAAAACGAAGAAAGAAACGATGAGAAGATGAGGATTGATATTGAAAGGAATACAGACAGTGAAAAAAGGCTGATGGGTTACATAACTGCCATTGCAGAAAGCAGGGATCAGTAACAGCAGCGTTTGGACATTATGTCCAAACCAAAGCAGGTGCAGGAGGAAAAAGTAATGACGAAATATATAAAAATCTCTGTTCTGGCACGAGAGACCGCAAAGAAAGTCTGTCGTGGCAGAGAGCAGTGGATTCGATACCTTGATGTTGCGTCAAGGTTATATAAGTATCCCTTTGAGGACCAGCTACTCATCTATGCACAGCGACCGGACGCAACTGCCTGTGCCTCGCTTGAAATGTGGAATGAGAGGATGTTTTGCTGGGTAAACCGGGGAGCAAAAGGAATTGCCCTGATTGATGGGGAAAGTGAAAGACCAAAACTTCGATATGTCTTTGATGTATCCGATGTTCATAAGGCAAGACGGATTGGTAAAGATCCATTTATCTGGCATTTGAGGGAAGAGCATAAAGAAGTGGTTCTTGCTGAACTGGAACACATTTATGGCAGTACCAATGATTCCCTTTCTTTTGAAAACCGTATTTATGAGATTGCCGAAAGAATAGCGGAAGATTTTTTTGAGGAAGCGGTCGATGAGGTGATCGAGGAAGCGGCAAACAGTTTTCTGGAAGATCTGGATGGGGATGCGGTTGCTGTCCGGTTCCGGGAAATGCTGGTGCAAAGTGTAAGCTATACCATCCTGAAGCGATGTGGATGTGATATGACAGAGTTTGCTGATGATTTTACTTTTGATTACATCCATGAGTTTAATACGATCAGAACCTTGTCGGTGCTTGGCAGTACCACTTCAGAGTTATGTGAACCGGTGCTGATCCGGATTGGCAGAACGATTGCAAGGTATGACAGGGCATTATTGCAAAATAGAACATATACAGGAAATCATAATCATACAGAAAGGGCGGTGGCAGGGCATGAATCTGACATACGAAAGGAACGGGGACTATCGGATTCCCAATCTGATACCTTCGGAGCAGGAAGAAACAATGCTGACGAAATACGGAGTGTTGCGGAAGAATTATCTGAAAAACCACAGGAGGGGGATTTACACGGGACTTCTTCTGAGCGGGGAACTGCTGACACACTGCCTGGAGATACAGGAACAGGCAGAGGAGAGGTTCGAGGTGCTGACACAGAAGTTGTCGAAGAACCAGACCGTGACGGAGAAACTGAAACAGAACGATCCGTTGCAGTGGACGAAAGAGATGAACCGGATCTATCAGCAGGTGGAGGAGATCGTTCTGAAGGAACTGGTTTATCAGTAGCAGAGTTAGAGCAGTATGAACCGCCTGCAGACAGTCCCTATCGACAGATGGATTTATTTTCTCTTATGTCGGAACAGGTGGGAAATATTGCAATGGCACAGGCAGAAATGCCATCGGACAGATTCCTTTTCGGCACGATAACTGCGGGGCAGATCGAGGAGATTCTTCGCACCGGCGGAGGAAAGGGAAACAGCCGGAAACGAATCTATCATAAGTATCAGACCGGAAAAACACCGGAAGAAATGGCGGCTTTTCTTCAGAAAGAATACGGAGAAACCGGCAAAGGATTTCAACTTGGAGGGAAACAGATTTCGGTCTGGTTTAATAAAGATGGAATGTATGCGGCACATGGCACTTCTGCTTTTGAGCATACCGAGGCACATCTTTCGTGGAGTGCGGTAGAATCCGTGATTCGTGGACAGATCGAAGCGGGGAGTTACATTGACAGCAACGAAGCATATCTGGCTGACCAGTTTGTAAGAAAAGAGTTAGCCGATATGCTTTTCTTTTATTACCGGGACTCTGTTGGAGCGTTTCCGGAGAAACTGGGATTTGATGGATATGATTATCCGGTACAGCATGAACGCATTACGGATATGTTGTCCAATGGGGAGGATATTCAAAGGATTGTAGAGCAGATGAACCAGACACTACAACAGGTGGATGCCGGAGAAATACAGTACCATTTTCGTCTGATCAAAGATCCAAAAGAGCTGCGGGATGACCTTGCTGATCTTTTGAAGAAAAAGGTTTCTTATCCATTGCAGGAAGAAGTAAAAGTGGCTGTTGAAGATTTTATCACAGCGGATGAGATTGACTACACTCTTACGAGAGGTTCCGGCTTTGAGCATGGCAGTTTTCGTATTTATGATTTTTATCATCAGGAGCATACCTTAAAAGAAGCTGCTGATTTTCTGAAAAACGAGTATGGAACCGGAGGTACCAGTCATGCACTGGCAGGTTCAGATCGCAGTTTTAAGGATTATGATGCGAAAGGAATTAAATTACGCAAGGGCAGCATTATGACACCGGATGCGGAAGTTTTTCTTTCATGGAATGTTGTGGCAAAACGGATTGAAAAGCTGATGAAAGAGGACCGTTATCTTTCTGCAGAAGACAAGGTAAAGTATGCTAAGTATAAGCAGAAGCAGGAAGAAAAAGCACTGCAGCAGGCAAAGGAAGAACTGGGAACTGTAGATGATGAAACAGAAATCGTTTCAGAAGAGATGGAGACTCTGTCAGAGAAAGATATTTCACCACTGGAAGAATCTGTTCCGGTCAGTGAGAACGATATTTTACAGGAAACAGAAAGCCAATCTCCAATACAAAATCAGTCGGACATTTCAGCAGAAAACTATGTAATTTCCGACATGGAATTAGGTGTCGGCACAGCAAAAGAAAAGTTTCAGCGAAATGTGGAAGCCATTCGTACATTGGAAACGATTGAATCGGAGAAAAGACCGGCAACAAATGAGGAGCAGGAGGTCTTATCAAAGTATGTCGGCTGGGGCGGTCTTGCGGATGCGTTTGATGAAACCAAGAGTGCCTGGGCGAAGGAGTATGCGGAACTGAAAACCCTGTTGTCAGAGGAAGAGTATATTTCTGCAAGAGAAAGTACCCTGAATGCCCATTATACCAGTCCTGTGATTATTCAGGAAATTTACCGGACATTGCAAAGAATGGGATTTACAAAAGGAAATCTTTTAGAGCCTTCGATGGGAATCGGCAACTTCTTTGGTATGCTGCCGGAGACGATGCGGGAGAGCCATTTGTATGGTGTTGAGCTGGATAGTCTGACAGGAAGGATAGCCAGACTACTATATCCGAAAGCCAACATTACCGTGGATGGATATGAGAAAACAGCATTCCCAAATGATTTTTTTGATGCTGCTGTTGGCAATGTTCCATTTGGTCAGTACAAGGTGGCAGATAAGAAATACGATAAATACAACTTCTTGATCCATGATTACTTCTTTGGAAAAACGTTAGATCAGGTGCGACCGGGTGGTGTGATTGCTTTTATCACCAGTAAGGGAACGATGGATAAGGAAAATCCAAAGGTGCGAAAGTACATTGCACAGAGAGCAGAACTATTGGGGGCAGTCAGACTTCCCAATACCGCATTCAAAGCCAATGCCGGAACAGAAGTCATATCGGATATTCTTTTCTTACAGAAGCGTGACCGCATTGTAGACATAGAACCGGACTGGGTGCATCTTTCGCAGGATGAGAACGGCATTGCCATGAACAGCTACTTTGTGGAACATTCAGAGATGGTTGTTGGCTCGATGGAAATGGTCAGCGGACCGTATGGAATGGAGAGTACCTGTGTGCCGGATGATTCCATTCCTTTCGAGGAGCAGTTACAAAAGAGTCTGTCTTTTATCGAGGGTTCTTATGAAGAAATTGAACTGGAAGAACTGGATGAAGAGTTGACGGCAGAGGTTATCCCGGCAGTACCGGAAGTAAAGAACTTTAGCTATGCGCTGATCGATGATCGGTTGTATTATCGGGAAAACTCTTTGATGCGTCCGGTAGAAGCATCCGAGGGAATGCTTGAGAGAATCAAGGGCATGGTTGCTATAAGGGACTGCACACGGGAGTTGATCCGGTTACAGTTAGAAGATTATCCGGATGAGCAGATCCATTCCCGGCAGAAACAGTTAAATGACCTGTATGATTCCTTTGCAAAAGACTATGGGAGGATTTATTCCAAAACCAATAAGCGGGCGTTTCATCAGGACAGCAGCTATTGTCTGCTCTGTTCGCTGGAGAAACAGGACGAGGAAGGCAACTTTCTTGGAAAAGCGGATATGTTTACGAAGCGCACCATAAAGAAAGCAGAAGTGGTGACCAGTGTGGATACGGCAAGTGAAGCATTGGCGGTTTCATTGGCAGAAAAAGCAGCGATTGATTTTGAATACATGTCGGAACTGAGTGGAAAAGACGAAGATACACTGATCGAGGAGCTGACCGGCATTATCTTCAAAAATCCACTTAGCGAGGAATGGGAAACGGCGGATGCTTATTTAAGCGGAAATGTGCGTAACAAACTGGAAGTAGCCGAAACCTTTGCAAAGAATGAACCCATGTATGTGGTCAATGTGGAAGCCCTGAAACGGGTACAGCCGAGAGAACTGGATGCCAGTGAGATTGAAGTACGGATTGGAGCAACATGGATTGAACCGAGATTTATCGAGGACTTTATGCGGGAAGTGTTTGAGACACCGGAGCATTTATTAAATCGTGATGTGATAAAGATCCAGTATTCCAATGTGACCGGGCAGTGGAATGTGAAAGGAAAAAATGCAGACTATGGAAATTCACTTGTAAACATGACATACGGAACCAGCCGGAGAAATGCGTATCAGATTTTAGAAGATTCCCTAAATCTGAAGGACAGCCGTGTGTATGATACAGTGATTGAGGATGGCAAAGAAAAGCGGGTTCTCAATAAAAAGGAGACAACGATTGCTGCACAGAAGCAGGATGCCATGAGGGAAGCCTTCCGGGACTGGGTATTTCGTGACATGGACAGGCGTAATGAACTCGTGAGTAAATACAATGTACTGTTTAATTCCACCAGACCACGAGAGTATGACGGTTCTCATTTGAAGTTTCCGGGAATGACACCGGATATTGAGTTAAAGGGTTATCAGAAAAATGCCGTGGCTCATATTTTGTATGGAAATAATACACTGCTTGCACACTGTGTCGGTGCCGGCAAAACATTTGAAATGGTTGCGGCTGCAATGGAAAGCAAGCGCCTGGGCTTATGTCAGAAAAGTTTGTTTGTCGTACCAAACCATCTGACGGAGCAGTGGGCCAGTGACTTTTTACGATTGTATCCGGGAGCCAATATTTTAGCGGCTACCAGGAAAGACTTTCAGCCGGCAAATCGTAAAAAGTTCTGCTCACGGATTGCTACCGGCGATTATGATGCGGTGATCATCGGGCATAGTCAGTTTGAAAAAATACCATTATCTGCCGAACGGCAGACTGCCATTATTGAGCGGCAGATTGCTGAGATTACGCAGTCGATTGAAGAAATCAAAGCGGAGCAGGGAGAACGCTATACCATTAAGCAGATGGAGAAAATGAGGAAAACCCTTCAGACACGATTGGACAAACTCAATGATACTTCCAGAAAAGATGATGTTGTGACCTTTGAACAGTTAGGAGTGGACAGGCTTTTTGTGGATGAAAGTCATTATTACAAAAATCTTTTTTTACATACAAAAATGCGTAATGTAGCGGGGATTGCCCAGTCGGAAGCACAGAAATCTTCCGATATGTTTGCCAAGTGTCAGTATCTGGATGAACTGACCGGCGGAAAGGGCATTACTTTTGCAACAGGAACTCCGATTTCCAACAGTATGACGGAATTATACACCAACATGCGTTACCTGCAGTATGATACGCTGCAGCGGATGGGACTGGGGCATTTTGATTCCTGGGCATCTTCTTTTGGAGAGACGCAGACAGCGATCGAACTTGCACCGGAGGGAACCGGATACCGTGCAAAGACGAGATTTGCCAAGTTTTACAATCTGCCGGAGTTAATCGCCCTGTTTAAGGAGTGTGCGGATGTTCAAACACCGGATATGTTAAATCTACCTATTCCGAAAGCAGAGTATGAAAATGTGGTATTACAGCCGAGCGAACATCAAAAGGAGATGGTCGCATCGTTAGCGGAGCGTGCGGAGGCAGTCCGTGACCGGAGAGTGGAACCGCATGAAGATAACATGTTAAAGATAACAAATGATGGAAGGAAGCTGGCGCTGGATCAGAGATTGATCAATCCACTACTGCCGGATGAAGAACATTCCAAAGTCAACGCTCTTGTACAAAAGGCATATGAAATATGGGACAGGACAAAGGCAGACAAATCCGCACAACTTATCTTTTGTGACCTTTCAACACCGAAGATCGTTGGAAAAACGACCGCAGTCGATGGAGATGATATGTTAGAAGCAGAAGTGTTTGATGATGTCTACCACGACATTAAGCGGAAGCTGGTGAACCGGGGTGTACCGGAAGAAGAGATTGCCTTTATTCATGAAGCAAATACGGAGTTAAGAAAGACGGAGCTGTTTGGCAAGGTAAGAAGCGGACAGGTTCGTTTTTTGATTGGCTCTACACAGAAGATGGGAGCCGGAACCAATGTGCAGGACCGTCTGGTTGCCCTGCATCATTTGGATGTTCCATGGCGCCCGTCAGACATTGAACAACAGGAGGGACGTATTCTCAGACAGGGTAACAGAAATGATACCGTGTCTATTTTTCGTTATGTGACAGAAGGCACATTCGACAGTTATTCGTGGCAGGTAATAGAAAATAAGCAGAAATTCATCAGCCAGATCATGACAAGTAAATCACCGGTACGAAGCTGTGAGGATGTGGATGAAGCAGCACTTACTTATGCCGAGGTCAAAGCACTTGCTACCGGAAATCCTTATATCAAGGAAAAGATGGATTTAGATATTCAGGTATCCAGACTGAAACTGATGAAAGCAAACCATACCAGTCAGATCTACCGGCTGGAGGATAACATTGCAAAGAATTATCCGAAGCAGATCGAAGTTTTGCAAGAGCGGATTCGAGGATTTCAGACAGATATGGAAACTGTGCGAAAGAATCTTCCGGCGGATAAGGACAACTTTTCCATGAAAGTGGGAAACCGTATCTTTACGGACAAAAAGGAAGCAGGAACAGCCATTCTTGCCATGTGTCAGGAGATGGATTCTTTGCAGCAGATGGTGGAGATCGGTGAGTATGTCGGTATGAGAATGAAAGTCACTTTTGATTCCTTTAACCGCAAGTTTGTGATGAGTCTGAAAGGAGAACTAAGCCACAACTTTGAACTTGGTTCGGATGCGTTTGGAAATATCACAAGACTTCATAATGTTTTAGATGGCATGGCTGGAGAACTTTCAGAAGCAGAAACAAAACTTAACAATGTCACACACCAGTTGGAAACGGCAAAGATGGAGGTGCAAAAGCCGTTTTCTGCGGAGGAAGAACTGAAGGAGAAGATGGAACGGTTAGCGGAACTGGATGCCCTGTTAAATATGGATGAAAAAGGCGAGACACCGGTACTTGAAAATGAACCGACGGTTACTCCTTTGGGCGAATGGCTGTTAGAACATCTTTTGCCGGAATTTATGGAAGAGTATGAAATGACAGAGGAACGGGCGAGAGAAGTGCTATTAGATGCTCTGCCGGAAGAAGAAAGCGAAGTGGTCTGTTTTTCTTCGGAGCAGAATGCAGAGAGTCTCGACAGTGAGGAAATGCAAAAGCAGATGTCAGAATATATGGATGGTGATTTTTATGCCATACCGGTATCGGATACAGAATATTTGATCGCACCAAAAGTAGAACAGGACAGTGTGATTTATCTGCGTTCCATTTTAAGTCAGTTGGGAGATACGGTGTTATCTTCGCCGGCAATGAAATCCCATGCAGCGTATGAGTATGATTCCGGAACAAACCTGATGAAGCCATTTGACCATATGAGAATACTGAGAGGGCTTTGTGCAGTAGGTGAGGAAAGGCATATCTACCATGCACAGTCACGAGAACCAACAGAAACAAGAACATCCAATTTGGCACAAGTACATTAAAGCAGCGTTTGGACATCATGTCCAGACAGAAAGAAAAGAGGTAAAACAAAATGAAAAGTTATAGTGAATTTATGGAGTATATCAAAGAAAATGTAACGGATTATCTGCCGGAACGGTTTGAAAGTGCAGAGATTACAATCCGTCAGGTGGTGAAAAACAACGATGTAGTGTTAGATGGTTTACTGATTTCAAGTCCGGATAGTCATATTTCACCCACTATTTATCTGAATCCTTTGTATGAGCAATACAAAGAAGAAAAAGACCTGGATGGAATCGTGTCGAATATTGCAGATACTTATATTGAAAATATCGAACCGGTTGTAAACAGAGGATTTCAGGAAAAATTAGAAGAGATAGGAAATTATGAGACAGTAAAAGACTATATTTTTCCAAAACTGGTCAATCTGGAGAAAAACAGCATCCGTTTACAGGATGCACCATATACGCAGAGGGAAGATCTGGCGGTTACATACAATATAAAGGTGACTGGAGATTCGCATTCTATGGGTTCTATTATGATTACAAATTATTTAATGGAAAAATATGGAGTTACACCAGAAGAATTACATGTGCTGGCAATGGAAAATATGGAGCGGTTATCGCCATCGGTATGTGAACCGCTTGAAAATGTTATGGTAGAAGTTTCGGCGAGCCAATTATCAGAACAGGAGGGAATTCCATTTGAAGAGGCTAAAGAGCATGTCAGAGAAATGCTTCCACCGGGAGGAACAGAGATTTATTGCCTAAGCAATGAGTCAAAACTCAATGGAGCTGTCAGCATCATCAGTGAAAATGTGCAGAAAATGGTGGCTGAACAGGTGGGAGGAGATTATTATGTTCTTCCATCTTCGGTGCATGAGTTAATGATTGTACCTAAAAGCTTAGGCATGAATTTGGGAGAACTTGAAGAGATGGTGAGTAGTGTAAATGCAGCGTGTGTAAGAGATGATGAAGTTTTATCAAATCATGTATATCAGTACGATGCAAAAGAACATAAATTCAGCAGATGTGTTCCGGAAAGAAACCTGAAAAAGAACTTGGAACTGGATTTAGAGCCGGCGGTTGATGTGCAGGAAGAAAAGAATACTTTGCAGTCAGAGCTGCCGGAACAAAGTCATGAACCGATGAAACATTCCGGAAGAATTCATTAGTCAGGAAAGGAATTGAAATATGAGTAAAAAAGAAAAGACAGGTATTGTGGTCCATTCATTGGAGGAACTGAAACAGCTCATCGAACAAAAAGAGGAGGATACGATGTTAGTGATAACAGTGGAGGTGGTGTCGGATGCAGCATGAGTTAAAACAGGTGGAAGTGCGGTTAAAACTGACGGATAAAGCAGGAATATTCAGTATGGAGCGCATAGATACACCGGAAAAAGCGGTTTCTGTTCTGGCACCGGTATTAGCAGAACTTGACCGGGAAGAGGTTTGTGTTGTCAATCTGGATGGCAAAGGACGTCCCATCAATTTCAATGTGGTCAGTATTGGGAGTGTCAATACATCTCTGGTAACCGGAAGAGAATTATATAAAACAGCCATACTCAGTAATGCTGCAGGAATGATCATGCTTCACAATCATCCGTCATCGGATCTTCAGATGAGCGTGTCAGATCGCAATGTAACAGAGAAGATGATGTATGCCAGCCTTCTGCTAGACATTGAATTTTATGACCATGTCATTGTAGCAGGGGGAACCGGAAAGACTTTCAGTATCCGGGAAAATGTACCAGAGTTATTTGAACCAAGCCATTATGCACATTTGATTTCCCATGTGGCAGACGGTGTGAAAGAAGAAGTATCTTACCATGGAACATCACCGGTTACTTATGAAATCCTGCAGATCAAGGATGGAAGCAATGGAAAATATTACCGTTTTTGGGGGATGAACTATGTGCAGAAGAAGGGACTGCAGATAAATGTCAGTGATTATGAATCAAAGTATCAGGGGGAATTAAAGCCCGGAGAAACACTGGATACTTTGTATGAACGATTCAATATCCACCGTCCGGAGGATTTTACCGGACATTCCCTGTCGGTGAGTGATGTGATTGTTTTGGAATCCGGAGGTGATAAGAGAGCATTCTATGTGGATACTTTTGGCTTCTGTGAAATCAAAGATTTTTTCACAGAAAAACTGGAGAGATCGAAAATCACATTTACCGTGGCTGAGTGTAGGGAGTTTCATTCCCTGGGAAGATACCGGGATGACATTTCAAATGCAGAAGAAGCGATTGCAGTGTGGAAAGAGTATCAAAAAGGCTCTCTTAACGGTATCCCAAGTATCGGTATTCAGATACATAAGCCGGGACAGCCGGAAATGGAAGATATGCAAGTGGATCTGGTGTTTGGTAAAACGATGGATTTGGATATGTTGCGTTATTATCCGGAGATCAATGGAGAAGAAACTACCATTCAAAAGATTCGTGAATTGGTTGAAAATCTGCAGGATGTAGAAATAGTTGGTAAAATACCGGAGAATATATCAGCGGAACGTATAATGCGTGGGTTTGATCCGAAGGGGGAGATATACAATGAGGAATTGCGGAAAGAACCATCACCGAAACATGCAAAACGAATTTAATAATACGCTTTTATTCTTACATAGAGGGGAGTATAATTGAGATAGATGTAGGTGGTTTATGCGACATGATAATTAGGATTGGAGGATGAAAATTAATTCTGCTACTAAGGTCGTTATTACTAAAATTAGTAGAAATAGAAATTAATATTTCAAAATGGCAATTATGAAATTTAATGAGCAGTTTTATAGAAATTACAATGAACTTTATACCATGATTAAGCAATGTTATTGTGAGGTTGCAATTCTTGAGGCATATATAGAACTACAAAAAGATAGACCGGATTTATATAATAAGGTGATAAATATCAGTAATCAGTTTGTTTTTTTATTGCAAAAAGATTTAGAATTGACATTATGGAAAATATATTATGATAATGATTCTAAAGCTAATACTATTCCTAAATTCCGGAATACAGTTAATGACATATTGCGAAATTGTAATTGTCCTGATAAGCAAGTGAAAAAACAAAAAGGGAATAGGAAAACTGAAGAGACAGTAAAAATAATGAGAAGACAATTCTTGGCCCATACTGATATGACAAGAGATGATAACAGAATTGAAGTATCTGACATGTGTGAATTGTTGGATGTTATGTGCAAAGAATTTAATTGTATTTGTGAAGTTGTTGATGATGATCAGGTGATTGGCATATCGGAAAATGAAATTGGAAAACAAAAATATAGTTGTCAAATGCAGTTGTTATCTTTATATATTCAAAAACAAGATTCGTGATGTGAAAATAAAATATTTTTTTGTTTAATGAACGATAACAATATATTTAGAAAAAGAATTACTTCGGTAGTTCTTTTTTTATTACTTAAAACAAGAACAGGAGGTTAGAACAAATGCTAAAATTATTCAGAAAGGACTCGCTGACTCCCCAGACAGAACGCATTTACAAAGTGCCGTTGTGTATCCAGGATACGATACCGATCTACCGAATATCAGAAAACGGTATCTTTGAACTGGAGAGTCCAACCAATAAAGACGGAGGAAAAAAGAAGATTCATCAGTTTGACAGGATGTATCTGTTCGAGGATATTAACTTTTCGACGCAGGATGAGGAAGAAAAAGAAGAAACCGGCAAGAGGTTTGAAAAGTTGCTCAGGTCCATGAATGTCAGCTACAAGGTGATTGTATCCAATCATTATGCCGACAATGGAAGGCTGCGGAAAGAAATTCTTCAGAAGGCAGTCAGCAAAGAAATGGAGCCTTTGGCGAAAGAATACCACAAGCTGATTGAAAAGCGATTGCAGGAAGGACGGGGAGGACTTTTGCAATCCAAGTATTTCATTGTCAGTTGCAGAAAGCCGGATTATGAAAGTGCCAGAAATTACTTTAACACCATAGAGTTCTCCATACAGCAGTTATTTCACCGATTGGGGAGCTGCCTGATACCGTTAGATGCCACGGAACGCTTGCGAGCATTACACAGTTATTATCGCATGGGTGACGAAGCATCTTTTTCTTTTGACTGGAATGAATACCTGCATCTGAAACGGGACTGGAGAAATGACATTATCAATACTTCTTTGCGGGAGCATCCGGAGTATCTGGAGATGGAGGGCGGAAGCTGCGCCTGTGTGATGTTTATCAGAAAATATCCGAACGGTTTGACGGATCAATTCTTAAATGAATTGACAAACATGGACTTTCCGATCGTTTACTCGATGGATGTGGAGCCACTTGACAATGATGTGGCTTATCAGATGGTGATGAAAAAGTACATGTCTAATGAGAGAAGTATTAACCGTGAGCAGGAGTTGAAAAACGAAAATGGAGATTATTCAACTAACATTAATTACGAGAGAAGAAAACAGCAAAGAGATACCGAGGAGATGCTTGATCGTATTTCTTCGTTTGATGAGCGACTTCTTTATGTGGGGATCACCATTGTGGTAAAAGCTGCTTCAATGGAAGAACTAGAGGAACGGACAGAAAAGGTGCGTATCATTGGAAAAACACACAACATGGATATTGTTCCACATTCCTATCGACAGCTGGATGCCTTAAATACATCATTGCCGACGGGAGCAAGATTTGTTGATACAATGCGGACAATTACCTCTGAGGAACTTTCCATTTTCATTCCGTTTAATGTGCAGGAGATTCATGATGATTTGGGATACTGCTATGGCTTTAATAAGGTATCCAAAAATCTGATCATAGGAAACCGTAAATTATTAAAGAATGGAAACGGGATGGTGTTTGGTGTTCCGGGTTCCGGGAAGTCCTATAATGAGAAATCGGAGATGGGGCAGGTGTTATGCTTCTCAAAGGATGACATTATCGTGGTAGATCCAATGGGTGAATACAAAGACATTGCTGCAGCTTGGGGTGGTCAGTATATCAATCTGACACAGTCTGCGGAAAATGTCTTTTATGTCAATCCGTTTCATGTACCGGATGTTGTGCCGGACATTGACCGCTTTGTGGCGGAAAAAGCAGAGTTTGCCTATGCGATCTGTGAACAGGCATTGAAGCCGGTGCCGCTTACCAGCAGACACATCGCTGTGATTGATAAAGCAGTGAGCCATATGTATGAGGAATACTTTAAGAAGCGAAAAGACAAAAGACGGACACGAAACCGTCCGGAATCTCCGACAATTCCGGTGATGAGAGATTATATTCTTGAGCATTACGAGGGGAATGAAGCAGCACAGGAGATCGTAGACCAGTTGGAAGTATTTGCAGATGGTACGCTTGACATTTTTGCCAGAGAGCAGTCCATATCCGATGAGAACCGTTTTACCGTGTATGGATTTTCGGAACTGGGAAAACGAATGCGGGCAATGGCAATGCTTGTGATGATTGAAAGTATCACGGCTAAGATCAAATATAACCAGTCGGATGGAGTTGCTACATGGGTTTATGTGGATGAGATGCACGAACTTTGGGGAGAAGAATACAGTTTACATGCACTGGAGAAGATGTGGCGTGAGGTCCGCAAGCGTGGTGGTATTTGTACTGGGATGAGCCAGAACTTAATCGATGCACAGAGAAACCGTTCTACCAAAACAATGGTTTCTAACTCAGAATTTATGCTTTTGCTGGATCAGGGAACAATGGATAAGGAAGCAGTGGAAGATTTGTTTGATATTTCTTCCGAGCAGCTTGCCTGTGTGAATGGAGCAGAGCCGGGAATGGGACTTATCCGGTTTGGTGATAAGATTGTCCCGTTTGATAATACAATGGAAAAAGACAGTAGTCTTTATCAGTTATTTAATACCAATTTCCATGAAATGGTTAATGACAGAAATGCGAAGCAAACATCGAAAAAATAAGAGAGAATAAGGGCAGATGAATTGACGAAAATCGTTGAATTATGGCGGAAAAAATGATATATTAGTTGCATGGCGTAAGCCATAGGAAAGTACCCATGACAGGGTGGTAGCCTCCCAACACCGAATGACCGGCTTGCCGGAATACATAGGAAGGGAGGTGGCGCAGATGACAGCTTTTGAAATCCTTTCGATTTTCATCGGCATATTAACATTGTTATGTGCCTTTGGTAGTCTTGTTATAGCGTTGCTTGCCTTTCTCAATAAGAGAAACAAGCGAAAATAAAAATGCCTATCCTGTCGGCAAACAGGATAGGCGGTGTCTGTAAAGACACTTAATCCATCTTGGGAGCATCCACTTTGGAGTGGGTACTTTCCTTTTCTAATATCAATATATCATATTTCCCCAAAACATTCAACAGAAAAATCAAAAACAAATATACAGCCCACTGAATATAATTGGAGGTGGCAGCGAATGGATCATCTTGACAAAGAGGTCATTGAATCATTAAGTGAACCGGCGAAGCGTGTGTTCAAAAGTCTGGATTATCGTTCCAAACAGCGAATGTTAAAGAAAGCCAGCGCAATGGCTAAGGCTGAAAAAATGAAACGGCGGAAAAAGAGCCGGTTTAAGAAAAGAGGCATTGAAAAACTAAATAAAGGCAAAAAGCAGAAGAAGGGCAGTTCATCCAAAAGTGAGCGTGTCCTTTTTTCTATTCATGAAACAAGGGAGCTTATGGTGCAGTCCATGCATCTGATGCTGCTTGGAAGCAGTGTGGCGGATGATTCTTATGAAGAAAGAAATACGGATCATACAACAGACACACCCATTAGGCTTTCTAAAGAAACTGCCAGAAAAGGCGCACATACAGCAGTAGGCGGAATGAAAACGCTTGTGCATAAAAAGCTGCAAAGCAGGGAAAAAAGAAAGGCTGCAAGAAAGTCAACGGAGAAATCGGCACAGGCTGTTCGATCGGGAGCAAAAGCAGGAGCACAGACAGGAAAATCTTTGGTAAAGACAATACAAAGTGTTGTTCAGGCAGTAGCGGCAAATCCGGCTGTATGGATAGCACTTCTTTTGATTATTCTTGTGGCAGCTATCGTTGGAGCAATCGGAGCAGTGGTTGGTTCCGGCGGTGCTGCTAATGAATCACAGGATGGAACCTATCAGGCACAGGTATCTGGAAAGACAGAAAGTTTCCGTGAACTTGTCTCGGAATACTGTGAAAAATATGGAATTGATGATTATGTGGATCTGTGTCTTGCCGTGATCGAACAGGAAAGCGGTGGAACGGAACCGGATGTCATGCAGACGGCACAATCCTATTACAATGTGAATCCGCCGATTGACAGTACAGAAGAAAGCATTGACTGCGGAACGCATGAATTATCTGACTGCCTGACAAAAGCGAAGTGTCAAAGTCCGAATGACATAAAAGGAATTTCCCTTGCCCTGCAGGGGTACAACTTTGGAAATGGTTACATAGACTGGGCATCAAAAAACTATGGCTGTTATACCAAAGAAAATGCCAGAATCTTTTCAGCGAAGATGTGTGCGGAACTTGGGTACAGCTCTTATGGTGATACCGAGTATGTACCTCATGTACTTCGTTACTATGTGATGAATGAAGAAACCAGTGTATCCAATGAATCAGCCAAAAAGATTTTAGAAGAATTGAAGAAAAATAATACAGCACCGGAGGAGGCGTGGGATGTGATCGAAAAAGGTGCTTCTTTAATTGGAACGGTGAAATACAGCATGGAGAAACGACAGTCGGATGGACGGGACAAACCGGAGTTTTTGGATTGCTCTGCTTTTTCCGCATGGGCATTTCATAAAGCAGGAGTGACCAGTGTGCCATATGGTTCTACGACAGCAACTTTTATCGGTTCAAAAAAGTTTCAGGACATATCTGCTGACCAGTTACAGCCGGGAGACATCGGATTGAAAAGTAAGACAGGTGGAACCGGTGGAGCAAATCATGTTGGGATCTATTGTGGAAAAATGAAAGATGGCAGAGTGGTTTGGCTTCATTGTACCAGTTCCAGCGGTTCTTCATTGACCGGAAATACAGAGGGACCGATGTTTGGTGTTTATACGAATTTTACTTATTTCAGACGGTTAAAGAAATGGGACAAAAAGTAGCGTTTAGACATAATGTCCAGACAGTTAAAGAGATAGGACAAAAAGCAGCGTTTAGACATAATGTCCAGACGGATAAAGGGATAGGACAAAAAATAGCGTTTGGACATTATGTCCAAACAGGATAGAAAGTGAGGAAGTCATGTTAAGAAACATACGAAGATTTTATTGGAAGCAAAGAGACAGGGGACAGGGAAGAAAGACTGTTATGGGAGTGTTGGTATTTTTTCTTTTCGTTGCCATTATTGTGGCAGCTATCATAAAAAGTATGATGGGAGGTCATCATGCAGGATTGCAAACGGTTCATAAAACCAATACGGCAACCGGTGTAGCGGTCGTTACAGAAACAGCATCGGGGGCATCTGTAGCTGCGACAGAGACAGCACCGGATCGTGAACTACCGCAAGAAACCAAAGAAGCGATTTCTGTGGATACCACAAATCTTAATACCTTTTTAGGATTTATGTCGGACGCAGCTTATGAAGATTTGAAAAATCAGTTGATTCAGATTTGTCAGGACAGGAAATGCAGATCCGTCAAAAAACTGACCTATCAGCAGACGAAGGCATTTGATGTAACCAGTTTTGTTCTTTTGTCAGATGGCAGTGTCTATCAGTGCAATTACAATCTGAAAAGCTGTCAGATGTTACTTTCAGACACATCATACGATGAAGCGGCAGTCAATCAGATGAAGGAAAAGGAAGTGCAGGAAGAACAGGCTAAACTGGAACAGCAGCAAAAGGCGGAAAGGGAAAAACTGGAAAAGAAAAAGGCGGTTCATAAAAAGAAGAAAGCGAAAAAGAAATCACATAAGACAAAAAAAGCCAAGAAAAAGTCGTCAAAAGTCAGTTCCGGACGAAAGCATAAAAAATAACGCTATTACTACCTGCATAATGGGGTATAAGGGGTATCCCCTTACAAGATATGTGCATGGATGTGTCCACATCATGCGTATCTTGCAAGGCTCGAATGAAGAGATAAAAAGCACATTTTAAGTGCCAAAAATGAACATCAAAAAAGCAGCAAAAATGGTATGTTTGGACATTATGTCCAGACAGAAGAAAGGGGTGATTGTTTGAATGACATGAAAACAGAGATTCTCCGAGTACGAATGACACCGGAGGAAAAGGCAGCACTGAATGAGCAGGCAAGCCTGCATCATAAAACCATGAGCGAATATATTCGGAGCGTGGCAAAGTGTCCGCCGGATGTAACGAGGGATGAGTTTGAATCCTCCATCGTGCGGATGATCTATGAGATCAACAAGATTGGTGTCAATATCAATCAGATTGCAAAAAAGTATAACGAACACAATTATGTGGAACCAAGTGAAGAACTGCTCTGCAAATTGGATGAAGTTTACGGAATGATGAAACATACCATACGGATTATGAAAGGTGATCGCAATGTCGCTCATTATTAAGATGGATACCATTAAGACAGAGGAACATTTACGAAAGTCCATTCCCTACATTATGAATGAGAGGAAAACGGATGGATTGTGCTTTAGTAATGCAGGCATTACACCGGAGCAGATTCTGGATACCTTCTTTTTGACGAAGCAGATGCATCCCACGCACGGAACCAGACAGGGGTATCATTTTAAGTTTTCTTTTTCAAAGGATGAAACGATCGCACCGGAAGATGCTTTGAGTTTTATCCGGGAGTGGGTAGAGGAATATCTGGGAGATCGTTATGATTATGCCTGCTCAGTTCATAAAGACCGTGACCATATGCACATGCATCTGGTATTCAATTCCGTGGCAAGAAATGGTGGAAAGTACCGGTATGAAAAAGGGGACTGGGAGAAAGTGATACGCCCGCTTACAAACCGGCTGGCTGAAAAATACCATACCGGACCATTAAAGGAGAAAGATCCGGCGCTGGATTATTTACCCGATTACGACAGGAAGCAAGGAACAATGACGGGAAAAGAACGGGTGGAGCAGGATATTGACCAGTGCATTTTGGAAAGCAGATCTTATGCAGATTTCAAGAAGCGTCTGGTGCGGGATTATGATTACCAACTGCGGGAAGGAGTATCAAGAGAGCATGGTGTCTATCTTGCTCTGACACCGCCGGGGAGAGGAAAAGCTATTCGTACCTATCGATTAAGTGAGGGCTATATGCCGGCAGACATTGACCAGCGTATTGCTTCAAAGACTGCCAACAGAGTTCCGGTGAAACGGGAGAAAGCAGAAAAGAGAAATACAAAACTTGACTGGGCAATGAGCCGGAATTATCAGTTTATCCCGTATAAAGAAATGTCGGAATATCAGAAGGCAATGGTACGGCAGGTGTTGGAGGCAAGAAGATTGTATCAGCGAACCGGAACGCCGCTGTACATCCATGAACGAAGTGTCAGTATTCTTCGGAAAATGAAAAATGAGACGAAACAATGCGGTGTGTATGTAAAACGAAGAGAGACAAGAAGAGTGCAGAAAGAACTCATCAAAACGATGCAGCAGAGGAGGAAGAAACAGTTATGACAACAGAACAGATGGCATTAGTAAAGAAACTGATCCAAAAGCATGAGATTGAAGCAACGGATGCCGAGTGGACATTGATTTTTATGGGAGTCGGCTATGGGTTGTCAGAACAGCAGATAGACAGCTATCTTGTGATGAATACTACTGACCTATTGGCAAAGCATGAAAAGATGCTCTGTATTCTTTTGGGGATGGATTCAGAAACGCAAGGAGCAACCAATGAAATTCAAAATCCTGCAGAAAGAATACAGTTTATGCTAGAAAATCATTTCCAAAGAAAGAAACCGGAGAGTGGTTATGAAAGTGTGATGCAGTATGTGATTGAGGACAGTGACCTGTCAGCAGCACAGATCGAACAGCTTCGGAAAGCGGTAGAAGCAGGAATGCCGGCAGAGGACATTTTAGAAATGGCAAAGAAGCGAAAGGATGTGATGGAGATACGACGATGTATCGAATTTTATGAAATGATGCAGCAAAAAGGCAAACAGGAAAATGTAAAGAAAAGCAGGAGGACAAGTAAATGAGTGAAGAATTACAATCGTTAGTGCAGATCATAGAATTATATGGAAGAGGTCTGGAAGGTTTGGGAAAAGCCATACGGTTCTCGGCAAAGGGAGCCGAGAAAGGAGTGCAGATCGCACAGGTGAAAACATTACAGCATCGAATGAAACTTCATTATGCCAGCGAGGGGACACACAATACCATGAAATTGTCTGATCTGGAGAAAATGACCGGCGGAAGATACACAATCTTAAATATTCCTCTGGAAGGGGAAAAAGAGCTGATCCCTTTTTATGACCGCTTGAAAAAGATGAAAGTAGCTTTTGCGGAGCTGCCGGACTTAAATCTGGGAGACGGCTATACACAGATCGCATACAATCCAGAGCAGGTGGAGAGCGTGCGGATGGTCATTGAATACTATAAAAAGAAATTCAGGGAAGAAGCGAAAGAGATCGATTTGGACGAATATATGGGAATGGCAAGTCCCGGAGGACTGGAATATCTGGATGAACTTGCCGCCAAAGGATATGAAGGCAGGATACATGAGGAGCAGCTTGAGGAGCTTCAGCAGCGGATACAGGATAGAGAGTATCTTCCAATCAGTATCAATGTGGAATCTCTTCTTTTGCGTGAAGAAAAGGATGCTTATCTGTTTCGTATTCCCCGTGGCAGATTAGGAGAAAATCTTTCCAGTGCCATACGGATCAAAAAGTCAGACTGTATTCTTTTGGATGAGGGACAGACTGTGATCACCTGCCTGAAACGAGAGGGAGACATCTGGGGATATGCACTGGATCAAAGTCAGAATATTCATGAGAAAGAAAAAGTGAAACTGGATATTGCAAAATTGGAAAAAGCATTTGCCCCGGTGGAAAATGACCGTGTGAAAATGATCGAAAAACTGAAACCGGAGTATGCAGCGATCTTTCCCTCTTTTAATCAGGGACAGGAGATGGAAGAAAAATCTTCTGTCCCTGAACCGGTTCCAGAGCAAACAGTGGGAAAAGTATTGTCTCTGGAAAAAATGAAAGAGCGTTATCAAAGTCCGGAATACATCCCGGTAACCTTTGACATGGAAACACAGATGGTGGCAGAATCCCCGAATCTCTATATTGCCAATCTTCCAAAGGAGCCACAGGAATCCAAAGACTTTATCCGGTGTATTTCTTTGGATAAGACAGCGGTAAGTGTTTCGGAGGATGGAAAACGGCTGCAGGCATACCTGAAGCGAAGCGAAACTTCTGAGGTTCGGGAAATTGATTTGGAGGGAAAAGAACTGCGAAAATACAGCAAAAAGAATGAAGACATTGCGGCAGAGTGTCTGAAGTATCAGAGAAGCAGAGGGAGAGAGAGGCAGCCGGTACCGGAAGAGATATTGCGGCACAAACCGGATGTAAACCTTAAGAAACGATAGGAAAGCAGTGTGAAATAAATGATCAGATTTTTCACACTGCGAATTTATAGTTTTGGCTCAAACTTTGTGGGCTGAGAAAGGAATATAGGATCCATATGAAACGAAAGAAAGAATGCTCCCGTGCAACGTATGTTGCCGGTGACAGCAGAAAAAGAAGATTACACCAATTATTCAAAGTGTGTGCGGTTTTGTTACTGCCCACGCTTTATTTGTTTTACAGTCTTAGCGGATTGTATCTTGTGGATGTGGAAATATCAAAATTGAAAGAACAGATCGTCTGGTGTCTGCTGCATCCGTTGAAAGTTTATAATGACAAAAGTTACAGTATGGTTTTGGTGGGAGGTTTGCTGTGGATGATCTGCAGTTTTCAGGCATACAGTAAAAGCGACCATAACCGGATGCCCGGCAATGAGTTTGGTTCTGCCAAATGGGGCGAAGTGCGGGCGTTCAATGAAAAGTATGCCGCAAGGACAGAAGAAACAAAGTCCGGTCTGTCTCCGGAAAACAAAGTGTTATCGCAAAATGTGCGTTTCCGCTACGACTCGGATACTCTTCGCAATAACAACATCGTGGTTGTTGGGGGCAGTGGTGCCGGCAAGACAGCGTTCTTCCTGACACCCAATCTGATGTCGTTACACGACTGCAACATCTATACGGATCCGAAGGGAAGCCTTGCGGAGGAGCTGGGAGCATGGCTGGCGAAACAGAAGGATACCAGAGTATATACGCTGAACTTGTGTGAAATGGAGAAAAGTATGCATTTCAATCCGTTTCCGTATATCCGCAGTAAGAGCGATATCACGAAGCTGGTGACGAATCTGATCCAGAATACAAACTCAGCAAATATCAAAAATTCTTCTCAGGATCCTTTCTGGGAAAAGGCAGAGCGGATGTTCCTAGAAAGCCTTTTTCTCTATGTATGGATGGAGTGTCCGAAGGGGGTATATAACCCAAAAAGAGGAAAGGCAGAACTTCTACAGAGAAACTGGAAATCCATTCTTTATCTGTTAGATGAGGCACAGTTCGTGGATGAAGATACGCCGCCAAAGTTAGATGAACGCATGAAAGAACTGGCGAAGAAAAAGCCGGATCATCCGGCCGTAAAAGCATACCAGCGTTATAGAGGCGGTCCGGATGAAACGATCCGTTCCGTCATTATGACAGTCAATGCCCGGATGCAGCCTTTTGATAATGAGGAACTTTTGGAGATCTTTTCATCCAATGACATCCCGCTGGATGAGTTTGGAACGGGAATGGATGGAGACGGGAAAACAAAGAGCAACCTTTTTATCATCATTCCGGATGATGACGATACCTTTAACTTCGTACCGGGGATGGTGTATACGCTGCTTTTTCAAGAACTGTACCGGCAGGCGAGATTCTTTGGCGGAAAACTGCCGATGGATGTGGGATTCTGGCTGGATGAAATGGCGAATATCAAGATGCCGAATAACTTTGATAAGATCCTTGCCACCTGCAGAAGCCGTGGTGTGTACTGTGTGCCAATCTTACAGTCTCTGGCACAGCTAAAAACGCTTTTTACGGACGGAGCATGGGAAGGCATTGTCGGAAACTGCGACACCTTTATCTATCTGGGTGGTAACGAAGCAAGCACCTATGAATATGTCTCAAAGCTGCTTGGAAAATGGACGATCGACAAACGAACCAGTGGAGAAAGCAAAGGAACCAGCGGTTCTTACAGTGAGAATTACGATGTGCTTGGCAGGGAGTTGATGTTAGAGTATGAGCTTCGCCTGTTGCCGGATGATGAATGTATTATTTTTGTGCGTGGGGAAAATCCAATCCGGGATAAGAAATGGTTCCCGTGGGAACATGAAGTATATCTGGAAGCAAGAAAATGTGGTGCTTTTGTCTCGGTGGTGCAGAAAGAAAAGCAGAAACAGCAGATGAAAGAATGTGACTTTATCGGGGAAGAGTCATTGAAATATCTCAAAAAACAGCAATCGAAAAATGAAAACATCCGGCTGTATGAACTGGACGCCTTTTCCTTTATGATGATGGATCTGGATGCGATGGAGAAGAAGATTCATTCCACGCCAAAAGATGTCAAAGGAGCAGAAGTGGAAAAGACGATTACTGCCGGCATGATCCAGTCTGCGGTAAATCATGAAATGAAACGGGAAGCGGAAGAACGAAAAGCATGGTTTATCGAAAACTTTGATAAACTCGCACTGCTTGATATCTATGCTTCCGAGTGGACGAGCGAGACAAGAAGAAAAGTAATCCGCGAACTGCTACAGGCGGGAGCAGAGGAGGGTGTGATCAAGTCCATCATTCGTCCGGAGATTGAGGAAGGACAGGTGCTGCAGAAGAAGGGGATGTGGCTGGAGATGCAGCAATGTAGTTGTCCTTAAAGGAGTCGAAATTGCAGAAAATATGTGTGCGTGGTATTCTTGTTTGAAAAAGGAGAATATCATGAAGAATCAACAGGAACTAATAGATGAATATTTGTATTATTGTTTAAAACAAAGAAAGTTGGACGAGAAAACAGTTCGTGCATATCGAATTGATTTAAGACAATTTTCTGAATTTTGTGTTCAAAAGAAATTGGTAACTGAAAAAGCAATAATTCGTCAATACATTTTGCATCTACACGAATCATACAAACAAAAGACAGTAAAACGTAAGGTTGCTAGTATAAAAGCATTTTATTCTTATTTAGAGGATGAAGAAATCATAGATGATAGCCCTTTGAGAAAGATTCGGACAGAATTTCGGGAAGAAAAAATTTTACCACGCTCGATTCCGTATTCTATCTTGCAGTCATTATTAAGTAGTATGTACTCAAAAAAAAGCATAGAGAGTACAATATCTGAAAAAAAATTGCTAAATCGCGATATAGCGGTAGTCGAAACTTTATTTTCTACAGGAATAAGAATATCGGAATTGTGTAATTTGATGCAAAAAAATATTGACATTGAACAGGGGATATTTTGCATAAAAGGAAAGGGTGGGAAGGAACGCTATCTGCAGATAGGAACGGGAGAAGTGTTAGCGCAGTTGAAAGAATACAAGAGGCATTGGGAAAAGGAATTGAATTTGAGTGAATTCTTCTTTCTAAATCGCTATGGGGAACGATATTCTGAGCAGTCAGCACGTCGAATGATCCAACGCTACACTCAAGAAGCAATGATTGAAATGCATATTACGCCACATATGTTTCGTCATGCGTTTGCTACATTACTCTTGGAAGAAGAAGTTGACATACGTTTTATTCAGAAAATGTTGGGGCATGCATCAATCATGACAACGCAGATTTATGCTGAGGTTGCATTAAAAAAGCAGATGGAGATTTTGAAAATGAAACATCCTAGAAATCGAATGGAAATTTTAGAGAAACATATTGAAACAGAAGGTAAGGGGGTGGTATAATGGAATGGTACTGATAATTGAATATTATCAGATGGAGATGTGTGTTGCAATGGATAATTTTTAGTTATTCGTTAATTATGATTAAGAAAATTTTCTGTAAAACAAGAGGCTATAGAGTCTGTTTGATGTTACATTATGAGGAGGAACTAACTATGGGTTTTACAGTTATTGAATGCAATGATACAAATAATCGCTTTTTTTTGGATCGAACGGATATTTTACAAAATATTGAAAAAACTGTGCGTAAATATAATGATACAAATAACTTTTATAAACTATTTGTGTTTTATGGAATGGGGGGGATAGGCAAAAGTAAGCTTATTAAAAAAATTAAAAATTGTTACCAAAACGGGAATTGCATTATCTATAATATTCCTTTAGAAATATTAAATAGCGAAACCATTCCATCTATATTATTATTTATTAGAAAGAAATTTCAGCATACCCATCATTTTGATTATGCATTATTTAAATATTGGGACTATATTTCATATAAAAGTGTTAACAGAGAAGATTTAATGTCAGTTTCTGAAAAAATAGTTTTAAAATTAGGTAAAAAATTTGATGCTATAGTAGGTCAAGGGTATATTGATACCGAGATTCTGGTGCATAAACTGGTTACATTATTCGAAGAGCGAAGCGTTACAGATACAGAAAAGGAAAATATATCAAATTTACTTCAAGATAAAATTGAAAAACTCTATATTTATTTAGCTGAAAGTTTAGCAAAAGACATCGAAAAAGAACTTAAAGATCAAAAATTTATGTTTCTTTTTGATGCATATGATTTAGGAAGAAGCAGTTACAAATTTGATTGGCTAAAATATTTTATAAATAATTTTGAAAAAGGACTTTTTTTTGTCACTTCAAGAGAATCACTAGATTGGTTTGAACACAATGTTGTGGATCTTAGTAAAATAGAATGTTATTCGCTAGATCGGATTCCCGTAGAAGAGGTTAAAAAATTTCTACAAAAGGCATACTCGCAAGATCAAATAGATTGTATCATTAAAAACACCGATTGCATTCCGCTGTATCTGGATTTGGCATTGAGAATGGATAAGAATAGTTTCTCACCAGTTAAGGAAAATATCGTTTTTGAAAATAAGGAAGAATTAGTCAGAAATTTTCTCAGTCATTTAAACACGGATGAACAAGCAATTATTGAATACCTTTCTGTAATAAAAATTTTTGATAAGACAATTTATGAAAGGGCTGTCAAATTTAATAACTTATCTCCGCTAATGTTTAGTTTTTCAGAGTTTGAGAAAAGTACAATCATAAGATACCTCGAAAATTTTGACCAACTGTATAAGATACATGGTGTACTTGCGAAAAATATAGCTTATTTTGTTGATGCCAAAATACGTAAAGATATTGTCAATGATTATTTGAAAACTATACATGCAAGAATTCTTTTAAACGAATTTTTATCTGATGAATTAAAATTTACCTTAATTATTAGTGCCTATCGTTTGGCGGAAAGCGAAAACCTAATAATTAAAGAACAGCAGTCAGAGGAGCTTATAGATATGTTTTTTTATTTACTGGATCATGGTTATATCAATGATTTTTATGATTATATTGTTAGTATAGATAACAAAAAAGAAAGCAATTTATTCTATATTTATGAGTATATAATTGGAAAAATTACGAGAGGATCAAACATTTTATCTGGTCTTAAACGATTGCAAAACATCCCACTTAATGCTTGCAATTTTGGAAAACACAAGAAATCGTTGATATGTGATATCAATTATATACTTTCTATATCAGGAAAATACTTAGAGGCAGAAAAACAAATGAGTAAATTTGTAGATGAATTGAAGGACTCTGAAAAAGGTGAAGTCTATTATATAAAAGGGAAGATATATAATTCTGATATGCAAATGCTTCGTGGTAAATTTAAAAGCGCCGTCATCCAATTGGAATTATTAGCTAATGATATCAATGATAAAAAACTTGCTTATGAAATACAAAAGGCAATGGGACATTGCTACCGGTTTAATTTTCTTTTTGAAGAAGCATTAAAACACTATAAAAACAACGGAAACAGAACATATAATATGTTATATTATTATACGGTATGTTGCGAAACGTATTGTTATTTTGCCCCACAAAAAGTTTATGATATATACGACAAAGCCATTGAAGAAAATAAAAAATATAATAACCACAATAACTTAGGTAAAATTTATTATTCTGTGGCTATTGCAAATATTGTATCTCATAATACAAAGCATGTCAAAAAATATATTAAAAAAGCTTATGAAGAATTTACTAGTACAAGTTATCATTCAGGAAAACTGTTTACAATGATGGCAGAAGTATATCTTGAATATTTTGAAACAAAAGATATTTCTGCTGAAACGATAGAAAAAATCAAGAAAAAAATAAAGAAATTAAATGGTATCTATAAATATTTACTATTACCTATATATGTAATAAAAAAGAATTACGAAATGATTGAATTTGTTAAATCTGATTATGAATGGTTTGATTTTAATAGTACTTTAAAGAGCATCACTCGTTTTCTTGAACTACTTTAAACTTTATCACTTGTTTTGGTTGTATACAATTTTTTTTTGCTTCGAAAGCTAAACATAAATCATCTGTTTCATAAATTTTAATTAAACGATCTTCGCGTGTCGTCCATTTTGTTTTTATAATTTGTGCGGCACGCGAAAGGTTAGTCTTAGATCCGTTTCTCAACGGGAAATATATGTTAGATTCTTTTTTTACTAAAGCCGTGTAAATAGTGTCTGTATTCTGACCGTATAAATGACTAAATGAACAAATCGACTGATTATATTCAGAATCCATTATACAAGTTAAAAGTCCATTGGTATTATTAGTGGCTTCAATTATAAGATCATAAGTGTTATGAAGGTCTGCCATATTACATCCAAGTGTTTGGGCAACCAAGATACATTTCTTCTCGAACGTATCATATATATATACATCTTTACCACAGCAATTGTGCAAATAAAATGCACATAACATGCCAATATTTCCCACCCCATAAACTAGAATTCGTTTTATTTTGGATAAATCATAGTTATCTAACGCATGTAATATACAAGATAATGGTTCGATAGTTGTTGCACGATAGATTTGTTTAAAGTTTAAATCAATTTTTGTTAAATAACTATAATGAACATCTGCATATAACGAAAAAGCTCGATTGGTAAATAATTCCATATTATTTTGCATACATAGATGAGTTTTACCTTTTTGGCAATAAGAACAATTATTGCAACGATAGTTAAAATCAGAAACAACATAATCCCCTTTTTTGAAATCCGTGCTCTGTAAACCATTATAGTCAAGAATTTGTGCTACAAATTCATGTCCAAGCGATATTGGGTATTCTGTTCGGTATCCTAAATAGCGAGAATAGTCACCTCCACATATACCACAATATAAATATTTAATGCGCACATATTCTACTGGGATACTGTCAGGTAGATATGATCTGATATTAATAAATTTATGTGGTTGTATAAGATATGAAACAATATTACTTAGCATGTGTACGCTCCTTTATTTTGTTAATAAACTTTCTAGATTGGTATTGTATTTCTTTATTACAATTATTAAAGTAAATTTGTGCTAACAAATTTGCGAGTTCAGAGATGTCATCTAGTATCAATCCACTTACAGTAGCTGCAGATAACCCCATACGAATGCCATAACCTAAATTATATGGCAAAAGTCTGTAATTAGTTAAAAATCCACAATATTCCAATTTCTTGTACAATTCAAAAGCATGAATTTTATCTTTACAAGTAATCCATATATGATGTGTAATTAGTTCATTTACGGAAATGGGTTGTTGTTCATAAACCGATAAACCGTGGTTCCTCAATTCTTTTCTCAGTAATTTAGTATTGGCTAACATGTTATATGACAGTTTCTTATATTCTTCGATATTTTCCAACATGAGACCCAAAGTATATATTGAGTAAGTATGCATGTTTGATACATATGTGCCTATTTTTGAATAGAGTTTTTTCCACATATCATCGTCCTTTTTAGTACAATATATAGCTCGTTGAGGCCCTGGAAAATTTTTGTGTGTAGTTGATAATATAGCATCAAATCCCATATCAAATGGAGATAAATAATCATTTGCAATTATATTAGTAAGATATTGAGATGCGTCAAATATTTTGTATATATCTGTGTATTCTGAAATCCAAGAAAAATCTTCATATATAGTACCTTCGCTACGATCTATAAATATAACTTTTGGGTGAACTTTTTCTATTAATTTCTTGCTTTTGGAAACGTCAATTCTTTTGTTTGAATAGTCGATTTCTAGTTCATAAACATTCAGACCTAAACGTTCCAATATAGCTTTAGTTGCCATATGACCGCCTGCTTTTTCTGGCAAAATTAATACAGAATCATTAATATCTGTAATTGCCATAAAAACAGTTGTATGAGCATGCAAGCCAGAAAAGAAACGCATAGAAATAGATGATGCATTCAAAATATTACACCATGCATCATAGATTTGATTAATATCATAGGCAATATGTTCTCGGTTTGCAAATTGAATTTTGGTATTAAGCATATTTCTTTCAGAACGCAATTTGTCACTATTATATATTCCTTGAAGAAAACTCGTACTGCAGAAAAGATATCTGGGATCGGGAATATTTTCTACAGGATTAAGAATTAATTGTTTCTGGAACAACGCTTTTTGTTCTTGTAGTGAAGACATAAGAGCGTTATAAAATTCAGAATAGTCAACTGACATTTAGATTCCTCCTTGTAATAAAACAAGCGGGCTGTTAGTTATTCTATCTAGCCTCTTGTTTTACAGAAAATTTTCTTAATCATAATTAACGAATAACTAAAAATTATCCATTGCAACACACATCTCCATCTGATAATATTCAATTATCAGTACCAAATGTGAATAGTTTTGTGCAGAAGAATTCGACACACAGAAATCCTATAATTTTCAGATAATTATTCAATAATGAAAATTTTAAATTGCATCGTTTCCTTGATGTAAGAAGTAAATGTTTGTATAGTTCGATAAATCATATGATTTCATACGTAACACATGGGTTGAATGCCAGGTTGATTCAAAAGTATACTAAATATGGTTACATATCGAGCAATACAAGGGGGAGAGATTCCGGTGCTATATAAGTATCGAAAACCGGATGCAAAAGATCTGTATCGGGTACAAGGATATGTGGATGCTTTGCTGGAAAAGCAAGTCAGGAAAATGATTGGAAGGAAGACGAAAGAAATGTTATGAGAAAAACCTAATAATTATGAAAAAAATCATATCTTTCTAGCAATATTGTTCTATGTGCGGTATACTAGATGAGAAAAAAGAACGACGCTATAGGAAGCAGATACAGGAACGTATGTGTTGATTCCGTTAATGTATTTATGTTCTTTTGCTTTATGGAAATAATTGATTTGCCACAATAAAAAATATTGATTTTTTAGATAACAGGTGGGAGGATGTGCATGGACTTAAAATTAAGAGTAGCAATTTGTGATGATGAGAAATATTTTCGAGAAGAAATTAAAAGGTTAGTCGAACAATATCTTAAAGAAAAGAAGATTATATTTTGTATTGATCTTTTTACAAGTGGTTTGGAATTTTGCAGCGATGATAATAACCTGCAACAATATGACATTATATTTCTCGACATTGGAATGAAAGAAATGAATGGGATGGAAACAGCGTATGCGATACGGGAAAAAAATCAGAATGTGGACATTGTTTTTATTACTATTATGATGGATTATGCACTTGAAGGGTATCGCGTGGATGCAGTACGCTACATATTAAAGGATGATCTGGAAAGCTTGCTGCCGGAATGTATGGATACGATTCTTCAGAAAAAACAGGAAAGGGAAATGGAATTTCCGTTTGTAGGGGGAAAGAGGAAAGTTCTGTTAAAAGAGATTCTTTTTATTGAGAGTAAATCACATCAATTATGGTTTGAGAGAACCGGAGAAAATTTATATATGTATGGTCAGATTAACGACCTGGAGTTGATTTTATCGAATTATGATTTTGTAAGGACGCATCAAAGCTTTTTAGTGAATCTTGTACATATAGAGAAAATAAATAACTATTTGCTATACTTGTCAAACGGTGCTGAAATTCCCGTGACAAAACAAAGATACGCAAAAGTGAAAGAGCAGTATTTAAGTTACAAAGAAAAAATGTAGTTAAACACGAGGTATAAAATATTATGGTAGAAGAATTTTTCAAAAGTATCAGTATTGTATTTTATGAAGCACTCTGTTGTGGAATCTTCCTGAATATGTTTTTGGAACAAAGATATCCGGCCAGATGGTTGAAATCATTATCCGTTTTTTTGCTGACAGGAGTGTTTTTGTTTTGGGCATTAATTACTCAGACGGGTGGACATTATGTTTTTCGCAGTATAGGGATTATTATAAGCATTGCACTGTTTGCTGTGATATTTTATACAGGGAAATGGCTGCTCAAGATATTTCTTAGTTTTATTTTTTATGCGATTTTATTCTGTGTTGATTATTTAGGATTAATATTGGTTGATTTATTGCTGGATTCTGCTGATTTATCAAACAGTGTAATTCAAGTGATTCTAGTCCTTTTGTGTAAGACGGTTTTGTTTGTGATTGTACTGATACTGGATTATTTTTGGAAAAGAGAAAAAGAGCTGGATGTAAAGAAATCAGAATGGATTTTAATGATTAGTTTTCCAATGATGACTGTAGTAATCATGCTTGTTATGTTGCTGTCTTTTCAACAGAAGAACAATTCTTTTGGATACTTGACGGTTTCTTTTGGAATGGTAAGCATCAATCTTGTCATGTTTGTGTTATTAAAATACATATCGGCAAGAGAAAAACAATATAATCAAATGAAGATATTACAGGAGAGAAATAAAGAAAAAATGCAGGCATATTATGAATTTAGTGAGGATTATGCGCAGAAAAAACGGATGGTGCATGATTATAACAATCAGATTCATTGCATTCAGGGACTATTGAGGCAAAACAAGTACCGGGAGGCAGAGGAATATGCAGATAAATTGACAGAAATACTAATAGATGGTCGGGAAGTCATAGATGTTAATAATACAGTATTAAATGTTGTACTAAATCAAAAATATCGTCTCGCAAAAAGTAAGGATATTGCTCTGTATTTTCAGGTAAATGATTTATCCGGATTATGGATGAAGGAGCAGGATGTGGTTATTTTGTTGTCGAATTTATTGGATAATGCGATTGAGGCTTGTGAGAAATTAGATTGTAATAAGGTGATACGGCTAAAACTTGTAAAGGAAAAACAACAAATGGTACTTTCTGTCCAGAATCCAGTGGCGGTTCCCGTAGAAATTAAAAACAATGATATCCAAACGGGTAAAGGGGATAAGAAAAATCATGGGATTGGTTTGAAGAATATTCAAATGGTTTTAGATAAGTATGGTGGAATTGGGAGAATCAGATGCGATAAGGGATGGTTTTATTATACGGCAGTAATTCCCCAAACGGAAGAAATATAAATATCTGTTTACAAAAACAAGGCTGCAGAGCCTTGTTTTTTTCTTGCAAAAAAAGTAAATATGAAAAATCACAGTCAAATTTGGTTACTTTTAGTCGAATCTTGCTACTACTGTTGAATTTAAGTAGGAAATTATGGTATATGAAAGACGAGGAGAACCTGGCTATGATAGTTAAATTTGTAAAATATCTTATTGACAAAGATGTTTTGGATAAACAATACGAAGAAGATTCTATATATGGGCTGACAATTATGCTGGAAAAGATAGTAGCATATGTTGTTTTGTTTTGTATTGCCTTTATAGTAAGAAAACCAATAGATGGAATCATCTTTACTGTTTCCTTTATGGCTGTAAGGCAGACTACAGGTGGTTTTCATGCAAAAAGTTTTTTGGGATGTCTGACAGGATCAGTATTAACATTGTTAATGGCATTAGAAATAATTGCTCCGTTAATAGAAAAGTATGAAATGGTAAAAGGGATTATATTTATTCTGTCAACAGTTTGTATATGGTGTTTTGCTCCCGTGAATCATCCGAATCTGGCTTTGTCAAAATGCGAACAACAGGAGTATAAAATGTGGAGCAGAAAGGTATTGGGGATGGAATTTGGAGTAATTGTAATTGCGTATTTGTTACATATGCGATGGCAACAGTACATGATGCTTGCAATTGTGTTTTGTGCTGTTTTCATATTGATAGCAAAAATAGTAAGGCAGGAGGTGAAGTGTGATGAAAAGTAAAAAAGAAAATCGTTTACTCAACTTGGCGGGAAAACTGGCAAAGGCTGAAGCTGCCAGAGCAAAGTCCGGCTGGCCGCCAGCATGTGCAGGAATTTTGCATCAGCCGAAACGTCCGACGAAAAAGTAATGCAACATGGGAAGTGACGAAACTAAAATTTGCCCATTGAATCATAGCATTGCTTAGCATGGAACAATGGGCAGAGAAGAAAATATATCAATTCGATTGATTTTATCTATAGATATAAATTGGTGTTATATTTGGAGCAATCGCAGAACATATGAGGGAGGTTTTTCATGAAGAAAACAGGAAAAGAAGGAATCCAAAAGGGCATTATCAGTGGTACATTAGCTGTGGTATTGGTACTCACTGCTGTCGTGGGAGTGGATTTTTCCACTAGGAAAGATGCAAAAGCAGGAACAGGTATGAATACGGGAACATCCCGGGCAGCCGTTACGGAAGAACTGACTGCCAAGCGGAGCAAATTTGTCAAACAGTTTGCCTTGTCTGATGGCAGTTTTACCGCTGCCACCTACTCCATGCCCATCCATTACAAAAAGAACGGAAGATGGAAAGAAATCAACACCACTCTGGTGAAATCGGGAAAAACCAAATATAAAACAAAAGCGACGGATTTATCCATCAAAGTCTCGAAAAAAGCAAATAAAAAATCCGTTGTATCTCTGAAGCGGGGAAAAACCAGCTTATCCATCGCCTTAAAAGGCAAAAAACTCAAACAATCAAAAGCAAAGATCAGCAATCCAAAGAAGACGACATACACCGATGTTCTGAACCAGAACAAAGTAACATATAAAAAAGTTCTGAAGAATACAAATGTCTCTTATGACATTTTTCCGGAAAAAGTGCAGGAGATTGTTACGGTTTCCAAGAAACAGAAGAATAAATCCTTTTCTTTCAAACTAAATACAAAATTAAAAGTTAAGGTAAAGGGTAAAAAAGTCTATTTCAAGACGAAAAAAGGAAAAACCCAATTTACCCGGATGAGCACCAAGATTACCGATGCAAATGGCGTATCGACAACCAATGTAAAACTTTTCTATAACAAAAAGACAAAAACATTGAAAGTGACACCAAATAAAAAGTGGTGGAACAGCAAAAAAAGAAAATTCCCGGTGGAAATCCGGACAACCTATCTTACCGATAAACACCGCAGAGATGTAAAGGTGGGGGCTGCTTATGCCGGCGCACCAAACAGTAACTTCGGCTATGACAAATCCCTGCTTTTGCAGGCGAATAAATGTGTGGCATTTACCAAGATGAGTACCCTTTCCGAACTGAAAAACCAAGATGTGCAGATTCGGGATGCAGCATTACATATCAAAAATGAAAAGACAATCAAATTAGGGGCTGGAAAGACCTTTGACATCGGTGTCCACAAAGTGACACAGAACTGGAACGTCAATAAACTGACCTATAACAACCGTCCGGCTTATGAAGCGGGTGCCTCAGCAACCGTGGGAATCCAGAAGGCAGGGAAATACCAGTGCGATGTAACGGACATTGTAAGGGCATGGTATGCGGGAGAAGCCAACTACGGTGTGGCATTAGTGGCGGACAATTCCAACCGCTCTTACCAGGCAAAAATAGACCGGAATCCATACTTTACCGTGCATTATGAGGTGGTGGGATTTGACGGTGCTGTGGAATTAAAGGAAAACGCACCGGTTACCCGGTCAGTAATAAAAGCCGGACAGGAGAATTACTATTACTTTGACACCAAGCCGGGCATTGCATATGACATTTACACCGATTCCTCCATTGACACACAGGCAACCATGTACGACACAACTAAAAATCAGGTTGCCTATGACGACAATTCCGGACTGGATAACAACTTCCTCTTTACCGGAGCCTATAACGGACGGAAATATCTGAAAGTCAGCGTCAAAAACAAAGGAACCGGGGATTACACCCTTACCCTGAAAAAGCGTTTTGCAATTCCGGAACCAATGGGAATCAAAGGACAGGATAAGTATACCATCACCTGGAATGCGGTAGAGAACGCCAAAGAATATCTCATCTGCGTTTATGACGGAGGAAAGAAAATCAGCGATGCCGTTGTGACGGGAACATCCTATGATTATATCTATAACAATGAAACCGCTGGAAAGACACTGGGATTCACCGTGACGGCAAGGGAAAATGCTTCCCTGGCCGGTGAAGCATCCCGGATGGTCTATAACACAGACAGCCGGTCGGAGTGGGTATATACGACACCAATGCAGGAAACCAGAAAAAATGCTTCTGCCGTTGCTTTGGATGGGAAAATCTATGTACTCGGCGGTGAAAATGCCACAGGTTCCCTGAAAACCTTTGCGGTATATGATACGGAAAAGAAAACATGGGAAAGTCTGCCGGAGTATCCCGGTACCGAAAGCGGAATCTGCCGGGCAGCCGTGTTTGCGTACAATAACGAAATCTATGTCATCGGCGGTCAGACCGATACGGGAGTGACGGCAAAACTTCTCAAATCTGTGTATGCTTATAACACAGAGACCAGACAATGGCAGAAAAAGGCAGACCTGGCAGAGGGAAGAACCGATCTGGCATATGCATGTAGCAAAGACAAACTCTATGTATGGTCAAAGGCAGGTACCACGGATCAAGCAGAAATTTATGACATCAAAACCGATACCTGGGAGACGGCAGTTCTGCCGGACACCAGTGCGATCATTGCTGCAGCAAGTGTGGATAACCGTGTGTTTGTGTTAAAAGAGGACGGAGAGAAGATGTTCTGGCAGGAGTATCTCCCGGAGGACAATCTCTTTGAGGACGCCGGAACCGTGTGTCCGTTTGCTGCTTCGGATATCTATGGTACTCCTGTAGTAATCAGCGGAAAAATCTATATGGCAAAAACAGAGGAGACAAAAGAAGTTCTGGTGTATGATGCTTACTCTGATGAGTGGAGCAGGATTTCGGATATGAACCTGACCAAGAAGGATTCCATGCTGGCAGCTTCCGGCAATGACATTTACAGCATTGGCGGAGAGTTGGCTGGCTTTGGTGTTCTGGATAACGTAGAGCAGTATACGGTAAAAGTGCAGACCATCACAAAGCAGATGGCAGTGAATCAGGGAGAATCCTACGAATTACAGGTGAATGCCGGGAACTTAAAAAAGGGACAGGCAAAGATCGTCACGGTAAACGTCAACCCGGAGGAAATGGAAATCCAGAATGCATCCTCTTTTGAAACAGAGGATGCGCTGAAAGAAGGGGCAGACGGCGTCACCTTATTAAAATACCAGCCGAAAAAAGGCGTAATCGTGCTGAAACTGACCGGAAGTCTGGAGCGGGGAGAATCCTATGAGACTTACCAGTCCATCCCGGTGGAAGCAAAGATAACCGGGAAAACAACGGTAGAAATTACCTTGACAGAAGAAGGAAAGTAATAATGAGGGGATTCGTTCGTTAGGAAAAACATAACGGGCGGGTCCTGTTTGTCGTGCAGGAAAGATACAGAATCCGGAATGGGGGTATATTCATTGAGGAAACCAAAAAGAAAAGAAATCGGAATTGCAGCAGCCGTAGTGCTTGTCTTATGTTTGCTTGCGGGAACCAGCATAATCATAAGGAATCATCAAAATCAAAGGAAACCGGACGAAAAGAAAGAGGAAGTCTATCAATCCCTTTCGGCGACGGACCGTGAAACTGCTGATCTGTATGCGGAACTTTATGAAACGGACCGGGAACAGGTCGCAAAGATACAGGCGGAAACAAAGGACTGGGAGCAGACCGGCAGGAAATTGGAACAGGATTTTTTCACCATCCCGGAAAATACCAAGTACCAGATGGAACAGGAAGGCTACAGTCTGGATGATCTGGAACAGGCAGAGAAACTGTCCGTAAAAACCGGACGAAAAGCCATCGAGTTAGCAAAGGAAAAGGGAAAAATATCCGAAAACAGGCAATGGTCTGATGTGGTGAAGGATAGTGAGATTCTCAGCACGGAAGAACAGTTGGGATTGTCAAAGGAGCAGACACAGCAGTTAAAAGACAAATCCCTCAGTAAAGAGGAACGGATAGAAGTGGCGGTTCTGTTATTGAATGAGACTTGTACCTTTGAGGAAGTGTTGGTGCAGTTGGAAGCAGGGAAAACGGTGGAGGAACTGAAGGGACAGGAATCCGAATAAAACAGAAACCGAGAAAAGGAGTGGATATCTATGGGAAAGATCAAAAAGATGATAACAGGAGCGGCAGTAACTACATTTCTGTGTGGAATGGTGGTGTTTGTCAGTAGCAACACCTGTCTGGCGGCGGGGGAATCCTATAACACGGCAACCGAAGCCGCCTACGGGGATACCTTCCGGAGTGTCTATGAAAACAGGCTTGCCGTTTCCCCGTTAGAAGCTGAGAAAATTGATGGAGTGGATACCGCTACCGGACATCTGATGCTTTCCCGTAATGATCTGTCATTGGATGGAACAGGCGGCATGGACTTTGAACTGAACCGCTACTATGACAGCAACGAAGCCAACTTAGGTCATGCCACGGTGGAATATATTGAACAGTTAGAGGTAGATACCCTCTGGGTTTACTACACAGCGTCAGACGGTTCCCGTAGGCGCATTGTAGTGAACGCTGCCATCTGGAAAAACCATAAGAATGCCTTGAAAAACCTGTTAGTGAAATACGAAAAGGGCGAAGGCTGGAAAGGGGTATCCGCTAATGGTGAAAAGCACTATGAAAATGATACCCAGCGAACCAAGGTCGTCAGCAATGAGGGATACAACGTCTATGGACTGGCAAGCGGCTGGCGGTATGATTTCCCGTGGATTGAGACTGTCACATTGACTGAGGATGAAGGCTGGGGAAAGATTCCGACCTACCTTCACTATGGCAGTGCCGGGGTCATTAACATTGAAACCCAAGCGGATGATGCCGCAAAGTCCTATTCCATCAAAGGACTGGAAGGCTATGATTATGATGATATCAAACTGGAGGACTGGGACAAGACCGTAGACGGCATTGCCTGCAAATACCTTCTCCGTGATAAAACCGGACTCCGTACTTATTTCAATGAAGACGGTGTCATTGTGTTGCAGAAAGACGCCCATGACAACACGATTACCTTTGCCTATACCGATGGCATTTATTTCAGTAAGATCACCGATTCGGTAGGACGGGAGATCGTATTCCGCTACAGCGGCGAGGGTGACGAAAAGGCAGTTGCCTCCGTCACCGTTCAGGGAAAAAACGTTGCCGGAGGTGTGTCTTCTAAGACCATCACTTATGAGACCGAGGAAAAATCCTATACCCCTCATCATGGGGACCAGTTAAATGGTGTGATACTGACCAGTGCAACCGTAGACGGCAGTAAAGAAAAGTATTCCTATAAGACCGTAGAGCGGCTGGTCAACACTTCCGGTGCCGGAGTAGCGTCACAGCGTGTTTCCACCAATCAGAGTTATCTGCTGACCAAAGTAACCGCAGACGGAAGCGAACAGCACTATGAATACCGTGCCTGCTCCCAGCGGGGAGAAAAGGAATCCGGAACCGACCAGAAACGGGATGTGGTAACGGAGCAGTTCTATGTCACCAGGGAGTATGAGAAGGACACGAAAACTGGGAAAAAATCAAATGGAATTAAATATGATTATTTCCAGAAAAAAGGAAGCGATGCCCTACGTTCTTATGCGGATTTCAGGGAGAAGGAAAAGGAAGAAAACGGCGGCGATGGCATCAGCTATGAAGTATGGCAGTATGGGAACAGTGGGTTGAAAACCGTGACGGTCGTCAGTCACTTTAATCCCAACAAATATAAAACCAGCGGAAAGTATTACGATTATAAGTATAAGAAATCAAAAATCAATGCTAACACTTTAAAACTGAAAAGCAATACGAAAAAGAATGTCACATTATACATATATAATGAAAATAAGTTGCTGACCGATGAGGTCAGTTATGGAAAAGAAAAGGAAGAAACTCTTTACAGTTATGATAACAGCGGGAAGGGTTCCCTTGTGGTGCTGAAAACAGACAAGTCCTATGGGAAAAAAGGAGAGAAAGCAGTCACCACAAAAGAAGGCTATACTTATGACCGTTACCGGAATGTTTTGACCGCCAAATCTTCCAAAGCCTATCTGGCAAAAAATAAAGGGAAGGAGCATTTATACACTACAAGCTACACCTATCAGACAGTGCAGGGATACCCTGCTGGGGATGAACCCTTTGTGTGCCCGCTTGTAACAGAGGAATCCTATGCCTCTGCAGCGACAAAAAACAAACTGGTGAGTACACTATCATCCAATGGGGTTGACTATGCCAGCATTTCTGAACAGAGAAGTGTAAACGGCGGGGCATACCAGACCATTTCCAAGACGGATTTCCAGTATGACGAGCAGGGAAATGAAATCCAGGGGAAAGTCTACCCTTCCTACAGTACGGATGGGGAAAAGGAAGTCATACAGAACGATTATACCTATAATAGCCTGGGACAGCAGACCAAGAAGAACGTTACAATTACCTCCGCTAAATGTCCACAGGACAACCGTACCTACACGGAAGAAGAAGTGACCTACGATTCTTTCGGTAATGAGTTATCTTATATCGATGAGAATGGTCTAGTATCCCAAACCAGCTATGATCCGGAGTCAGGAGAGGAAACCGAAACCATCCATGCGGTGGGAACAGAGTATGAATCCAAAGATAAGGAGTATGTTTCCACCGATGGATTAAAAACCATGACGGTGGACAACTATGGGCGTGTATCCATCGACATCCAGGATGCCTTTGGCAATACCATCATTAGCAAGGATGAAGCAGCAGGCACCTGGACGGAAAGTACCTATGACTATGGGGATGAAGATGACGATAGCAGTAACTCTGATGACAGCGAGGAAGACGAGGATGCTGGAGATGTGGAAATAGAAGAAACTGCCCGTTTAGTGGAAGAAAAGACATATCCCTTTACTCCGGATGAGAAGAAATTCATTATCAATGAAAATGGGGAAACGGTGGCTAACTTTTACATGACCGGAAAAGGGAAGGACATCCTGAGCGGTACGAAGTATTTCTATGATAATCTGGGCAATGAGATCGGAACAGCAGCGTTTAGCAACGGGGAACTGGATGCTGCCCACTGTACTTCCTGGAGTTTTAGTAAAAGCGAGACGGAAGTAACCGGAGAAGACGATGATGCGCAGACGATTTCTACCAGCTACAGCAAAGAATTAAATCCATCGTCTTATCAGTCAGATGTGGATACCGAAGATTATTACGACCAGTTCAATGATGCCGTATTAAGCGAGACGACTACAGAGAATGTAACCGATGCGGAGGGGAATGCCCTGTCGCATAAAACCACTACCATCCGGGGAAAGAACCGATCCGAATCCACCACGACTTATGAAACGGACGACTTTGGCAGAACCACAAAAGAGGATACCGTCACCAAGAACTATCAGGATGGCAGGTGGCTTCCTGCCTATGAAACCCAGACTCTCTCCACCTATGATGAGAACGGCAACGTGAGCCAGACGGAGGCAAAGAGCCGGAAAGAAGGGGAGACAGAATGGGAAACCCAGACGGTTAAAACGGATTATGATGAGCAGGGACAGGTTACAAAGGAATACACTCCAAGAGGGACAAAAGAGGATGTTGCCACCAAGTATGAATACGACATCCTCGGACGAATGATTCAGTCCGAGATTCCACAGGAGAAAAAGGATGGAAGTATCAGTTACCAGACCACCAAAACCGAGTACGACAATACGGGAAATGTGACGGAACAGGAAGAACAAATCGATAGTGACAGGACAGCAAGAACCGAGTATACTTATGATAAACAGGGAAACCTTGTCATGGTCAAGAGCTGCCTGGATGCAGATAAAGCACAGTATGTCCAGTATGTCTATGATGTGCAGGGGAACAAAGTGCGTCAGTTTACCGGAATGACCAGTCCGCTGACGATTACGGTATCGGAAGTGACGGAAGCAGAAGACAATGCGGATACTTTTTCTTACGCTGGGAAGAACTATCAGTTAGAGGTCAGCGGAAAGAAAAAGGCAGATAGTATTGCTGAGACAAAGTACGAATACGATGGGAAAAACCAGTTAATTTCCTATACCGATCCGGAGGGCAGGACGGAGACCTATACTTATGATGTCAACAGTAACCTGACCAAAACAGTAGATAAAAACGGAAACACACAGAAAAGCACCTATGATTACCAGAACCGTCTGACGGAGATGGTGGCAAAAGAGAAAAAGACGGGGAAAGAAACCACTCATACCTATACCTATAATGCCTATGGGAATGTGGCAACACAGGACAACACTACTTTTACCTATGATGATGTGTCCGGGCAGGTGACAAAAGAGACAACCAAGCTGACTAAGAATCAGGATATAGTCAAGAATTACACCTATGATAGTGCGGGGAATAAGTCTGCCTTTGCAGTCAAAGTGGGAGAGGATACCAAACTTTCCTTGCAGTATACCTATGATGGGGAGTCGAAACTGACCTCTGTCACCGATGAAAAAGGGAGCAAGATAGTAGGATACGGCTATGATACCGATGGAAATCTTGCAAAAAGAACGGTGGATGGAAATGGTATGACAACTAACTATGTCTATGATTACCAGAACCATCTGACATCTCTAAAGAATCAGACAAAGAGTGCCGGGGTGATTTCCGAATACACTTCGGAATACTTAACGAATGGACAGAAATCTAAAGAGACAGCGGATACGATGGATGAGGATGGAAAGAAGTCGAAAAAGACATCTACCTACGTCTATGACCTACTAGGACGTATTACAAAAGAAACAAAAACGGGCAGCGAGGATATTTCCTATACCTACGACAGTAACAATAACCGGAAAGAGACGACGGTTGGCAATAAGGTAACTGCCTATAAATACAATAAGAACGATGAACTGCTCCGCACGGATACCCTGAATACTGATACGGAGGAAGATGCCGTTGTCATCTACAAAAACGACAAGAACGGAAATCAGCTTGCCACAGTCAACCGCTATGAAATCTCAAGTGATAAAAAGGACAGCACCTATGTGGATATCGACGTGACTTTGGGGGATAACCGCCTGAATGAGAACGTGGTAAATCATTATAATGCCCTGAATCAGCTAACCCAGACGCTGACAAAGAACTATAAGGTCAGCTTTACTTATGATGCTGAAGGGATTCGGACCAGTAAGACCGTGAATGGAGAGAAGACAGTCTTTGTCTGGGACGGGGATCAGTTGGTGATGGAGCTTTCCGAGGGTGGGAAGGTGCAGAAACGGTATATCCGTGGAAACGACCTTGTTTATTCGGATAAGGGAACGGACACCGAGAAACAGTATTATGTCACCGATCCGCATGGAAATGTAGTGCAGCTTATGGATGAAAGCGGAAAAGTTACAAAAACCTATGAGTATGATTCGTTTGGAAATGAAGTGAATCCGGACAGTAAGGATGAGAATCCGTTCCGTTATTGCGGGGAGTATTATGATAAGGAGACGGAGGAGATCTACCTTAGGGCGAGGTATTATCAGCCAAATGTGGGAAGGTTTTTGACGAGGGATACTTATACCGGGGAGGAAGATGAACCGGAAAGCCTGCATTTGTATACTTATTGTTATAACAATCCTGTGTACTATATGGATGTTACAGGAAATAAACCTATTCAACCAAAGCCATTACCAACACCTAAACCAACTATAAAACCAACATCTGCACCTAAACCACAACCTGGACCTGCACCAACTTCAAAACCCAAGAAAAAAACAAAAAAATCAAAAGCAACAAAAATTATAGTAAAATACAGAAAAGAAATAAAAGCGGCAGGGAAAAAATATTCTGTAGATCCGGTTATAGTCGGAGGTTGTATATATGCAGAACAAAAAAGGAATGTAAATTTTGTTGATACGTTAACTGATTGGGTTGGATTCTATGGCGTGTTAGACACATCTATAGGAATAGGTCAGGTTAAGGTGTCTACGGCAATAATGCTTGAAGATAAAGGATATGTATCTAAGACAAAAAAAACAGATGGTGGTTGGAAAATACCATTAGTTGGTTTTGTGCATGGAACTAGAACAATGGCTGTTGCAAAACGATTAGAAAATAACAAATGTAATATAACATACGTAGCAGCATATTTGAAATATTGGATAGATGATTGGAAACCTGTATATCCTAAAATTGGGAAAAAACCAGCCATTCTCGGTACATTATATAATTTAGGTGACAATGCTAAAGATGCAAATCCAAATCCTAAACCGAATGAATTTGGCAAGTATGTTAAGAAGAAATATAAATATGTGAAAAAAAAGCTAAAGTAGAGGAGAGAAAAAATGAAAAAGTGGAAAATGCTCGCAATTTTTGAATATTTTGTTCCCTTGATTTTCTTTGTGTTAACTAAATTATTTACAAGATGGGGACACGACATAGAAAATTGTATTTTTGCTTTTTTTGTTGGTCTTTTAATACAATGTTTAATAGGTATTTGTGGGTTAATAGGAATTCGGAAAGAAGTAACTATGTATAGAGAACGTATACTTTTCAGTGTTAGTGTAGTCCCCCTATTTTTTATAATTGTAATGTTTTTCGTAAGTAGGTGTTATTGGTAAAAATAGGTGAGACCATTTGTTTTGGCATAGCTGTGACTTGGGAGGATAACCACTTAAATGATAAGGTGCTTAAACAATTCTTAGTGTACGGATTCATGATGCCACTTATTTGTGCTTGAAAAGGCAGAACTTAATCCTATAAAATAAAAGTATACTTTTATTTTATAGGAGATGTTTCACATGCAAAGTACGAATGAGTATGTTACTGATTTTGGTCATCTTCATTTACGGATTGAAGAAATTTTGAAAGATCGTGGGATAAGCAAGACGAAAGTCTGTAAGGAGCTGGACATTCCACGTACAAATTTCAACAGATATTGTCAGAACAAACAGACACGATGGGACTTGAAGTTTTTATGTAAATTGTGTTTGTACTTGAAGGTAGACTTAGGAGAATTGACAGAGTACATACCGCCAAACCTGGAAAGTAAATGAATATGAATCATTAGTAAAGAATTAGAGGAACATGTCAGGAACATGGCTCCTCTTTTCTTTTTGCACAAAAGAAAAGAGGCGGCTGTGTTCTGGTGGAGAGAAGGGAGAAGAACACAGATGGGGCGAACGACCAGCAAAAAGATGATTCCGTTATTGTTGCTTAGGATACTATGGATCCATGCGGATAAGGATCATATGATCTCGATGGAATATATATGTGACAGATTGGAGGATGAATTTGAATCGGAAAGAAGGATGGGGAGACCGGCATTGAGGAAACTGGTATCCTCTAACATTCGTCAGCTTAATCTCTTTTTTCATGAAACGCAGTGGTGCTTGAATGAGAGGGAGGAACTTCAGATCTGTGAAAAAGCGATTGCCAATCCGGAGCAGCCCGGCGGATACATCAAGGTATATTGTCTGAACGACAGATTGTTTTCGGATACGGAGATACGCATGTTGCATGACAGCATATTATTTTCACCCGGCGTGGACGATGGATGTGCAAGTCGGATTCTGGACAAATTAAAACGTTGTGCAAGCAAATATTTTGGAAGCTGGTTCGAATATGTGAAATACCGGGAGACATTCAAGCGATGCCAGTGTGAGCGGCTTTTTCAATATTTGATGGAAATTGGAAAAGCAATCAAGAAAATGAGAAAAATAACATTCCGGTATCGGAAAAACGGGAAACTATCGGACAGAGTATATACAGTAACACCATATTTCCTGGTTATTAGTGGCGGCTGGTATTATCTTATCTGTAATACGGATGGAAAAGACAAACTGTCTCATTATCGCATTGATCGAATGCAGCAGGTGGAAATGCACCCGATGGAGCATGGAAAGTGCATGAATCAATTGGATGGTATCGATCCTTCCTTTGAAATCTCACGATATATGGAGGAACATCCGCGAATGTCCTATGAAAAGCCGGTGAGTGCAACACTTATGGTAGAGGAATACCTTGTGGAAGCAGTGGAAACGGAATTTCGGATCACTTCTAAGATAAAGACACAGGAGCATCTTTTTCGGATACGGATCATATCCACCAAGACGGCAATCTGTAATTGGATCATAAACCTGACTGAACATATCAAGATTGAAACGACATCAGATCCGACCATCATTGAGCAGTTGTGTCAAAAGGCACAGTGTATTATAGAAAATTATCAGAAAACAAATAAAATCACATGATTCTCCGAAAATTCCAAAATAATGGAAATTTCACATTATATTATATTCCTGACAATGGTAATGAAAAATGACGGTGTATTATTACGGAAAACCGTAATGACTATCGTGGAACAATTAGTCTTTTTCATTTTCGAGCATTGTTATATAATTCAATTGTGGTCACAGAAAGGATGTGAATGCTTGAAGAATGTATGAGAGCATAGTCCGGAGAAAATTGATGTTTTACTTAGAACAAACGAAGATGTCAAAGTATAGATTTGCACAGAAGAGTGGAATGCCACTTAGCACATTGTATGACATCGCAAAAAAAGAAGATTATGATATTCGTGAAAGTAATATCATTAAGGTAAGTCGCGGTATGAGTATGGAGCCTTTTGAATTGTTTCAGACAAACGAACAAATTCTTGTAATACAAAATATGCAAGAAATAATGTTGATACAAGAAGTAAGATTGCTCCCATCGCAATATCAGAAAATCTTGTTTGAGTATCTGCAAAGTTTACGAAAGATTGCAGACGACAAGAAATTATAAGCATGTTTCACTTAGTATAGATGGCATTATATGTGGAGAAATGAGATTGACAAAACCAGAGTTTCTTCATATCATAATAAGTAGAAAGCACTGGACATCCACACAAAGGATGTAAAGATTTGTGGCTATGTCATAGTCAATTTTGATTATGACAAACTGCGTGGCACGGTATCCTGGAGGAGATTGTCATATCCAATATGAGGATTAGGTCATATGTGATTGGTTTAAGTATAACAGCTTAAGCAAACTGCCAGTGGTGATTCTGAGGGAAGCGAAAGCTTCCCTTTTTTTTCTGCCTAAGAAAGAGAGGATTATTGAAATGGGAAAATCAGCATTGATTAAAAAGATACATAATGCGGCAGTTAACTATCAGAAATATCTTGCAGGAAGGACATTTCTTTATGTATATGATGATTCGGTTGTAGAAATTGTTTTTAAGAGCTCGTCTTTTCAACATTTGACAGGAGTAAAGACAAATTTAAAAGCAAAAGGATTCTATGCTCATGCAAAGAAGAAAAATGGTTTGCGACCAGGAGAAGTAATGTTCGACAAAACACATCCGTATGATCTTGCAGAAAAGAAAATCGATTATTTAGGAGATTTATATAAGGTTACTTGTAGTGATGTAATGATTGCTACGGACATTGTGACGATAAGCGCAGTGTATAAAGTGGGAGTTACAAATTTTCGATTTATTCTTCTATGTGGACCAAACAGAGATACAAAGGGACAGTTGATAGATGATTGTTTGGTGCCGTATTCTTTTCGAGTCGAAGATATTAGTGCCAGCCGCTTTGAAGAACTACATGAAGTACAATATATCTTTTCAAAGGGGACAAATGAGAGATATTATTCTCAAATAACATATTGCGCAGGAAGAGAAAATTTGGATCTTCCTGCACAGATAAAAGAAAAAATCAAGATTTCTTGAAAATGAAATGAGGTGGCAGGTGCTGCCTCATTATATTTTCAAGGTTTTCTAAAGAATATCTTGTTATTCCGTTATATTTGCAACGGAATAAATAGTCTACCATTTTTCAAAACCTACTTTTATAATTTAGATGTGTCCACAGGGAACATATCCTGTCAGGACACGGACAACTGAATACGATGATTTCACTGGACATGAGGAACAGTTACGCATTGCGCCGTGCCGCAGATGCGCCAGGATCGGTAGGACAGACACAAAGGAGATAGCTTATCAGGTATTTTTTGATTGATCTGTCTGATGTGAGATGCCGGGAGCGATAACATCCATGCAAA
>SAMEA104315423__coassemble_1716_pt1 | contig 51756 bp, 46 predicted proteins | sample SAMEA104315423__metabat2_low_PE_035 | metagenome-assembled genome bin SAMEA104315423 (sample SAMEA104315423) | gut metagenome | biome: Monkey gut; feature: monkey-associated habitat; material: faeces | place: China | collected 2013
ACGAAATCGGAGACTTGGCAAAGGCAATACACAAAGCAGTTGACTATTGTATTGAAGCAGACCATTTGCGCTCGTTTCTGATTCGAAACCGAGCGGAGGTAGAACCTATGTTGTTATCAGAGGGTACGGTGGAAGAATATGTGGATAGCATGAATGAAGTCAAGGAACAGGAAATTGAGCGGCTGAAAAGAGAACTGTCGAAGGTAACTCAGGAAAAAAATGAGGAAATTGCTCGATTAAAAGCCTTACTTGCAGCAAAAGAAAACAAATAATTAACACAGCAGGAGAAGTTATTATCTAGAGCGGGCGCAGGAAGCGCCCGCTTAAATTTTACACTTAGGAAAACAATGCTTTTACTTCATCCAGTGAAACCTGATAATGTGTAATCTTTGCGGTTTTCTTCTTTACAAGAACAGCAACCTTTATATCCAGATACTTCTCCGTATAGGAATTGCCCGGTATAAATTCTTTGCCTATCTTTTCTGCATAATTTTCATTATAAACGGTTTCTTCTTTTGTCTTCACTCCGTTTTCTTTGGCAAATTGAATCCGTTTTTGCTCCGGCAGTTCATTCCATTTTTTCATGATTTTATGCATTTGTGTAACCTGCGTATCACGCGTGTCCCCGCTCTGCGTTTCCCCCTGCGCCATTTTGAATGCTTCCTGTGCTTTATCTTCATTTGCCTTTGTCTTATCCAATGACACTTCAAATAAAACACTGACACCTTTGTACTTCGGATTTGCCGAAATCTCTCCTGTCTTTTTATCGTAACAGAAATTTTCAGCACCCGGTGTCTGGTCACTCACACCTAAATAAACACCATAATTTGCAAAAATATCGAGATTATCACACTCATAAATATAATAGCGGATACCATCAATTAACTGGCTTTCCGAACTTCCGCCCATGATAAAAAGATTATACTGCCACGGTGCCTTTCCCTTTACAAAAGGCGATGCAATCATCCGTTCATCCTTTTTCTTTGTATTTTCTACTGCCACAACATAATACGATTTTTCCTTCGACACACCGGAATTAATCTCCTCGTCAAGCAATTTCTTTCCGCTCACTTTTCCGAGATAACTAATTTTATAGTCACCTGACTTTTTCGTTACGACCTGCTCCGATAATCCGGCAAATTCTTTTGCCAGCCTATCATTTCCCATCTGCTCTGCTGCCTCATTTGCCGTGAGCAAATGAACCGCTGCATAGGCCGTCGTTCCACCAACAAGCAGGCACAACGCAATGACCGCTGCTTTCATAAAATGACTGCCGGCAAAATTTCTCCGGCGTTTCTGTAAAATTGCTCGATAAATCTTCTCTTTATCTTCTTTCGAGCACTCCATTTTCTGATAAATATCTTTAATCTCCATTTCTATTCCTCCCTGGTCTGATATACACTGCCTTGATTAACTTCGACAGCATTTCCTTCATTCAATTCCTGTTTCAACAATTTCTTTGCTTTCTGCAAATACGTTCGTATCGTAGACTCCGGCTTTTTCAATAATTTTGCAATCTGCACACTATTATAGCCCTCGTAATAATAAAGATACACAACGGTTTTGTACTTCACCGGGAGATTTAACACAAGTTCAAGCATTTCAATTTCATATTCATCGTAACACCCTTTTGTCTCCTCATTTTCCTGCCAGCTTCGATTTTTCCGCCACCAATGCTTCAAAATATTTTTGCAGACATTTCCTGCTGTGACAAGAAGCCACCCTTTTACATGTTCTTTTTCTTTCACGCGCTCCATTGCCTGATAAAAGCGGCAAAAAGTTTCCTGCACGGCATCCTCCGTGTCCATCTTATTTTTCATATACGAAAAGCAAAGCCGGTACACATCCTGCATATAAGAATCGTATACATTTTGAAATCTCGCTTCCTTATCGACGTCGTATAAAGAATGTTCCACTTTCATCCCTCCTTTCACTTAATATACAATTGGCAATGGATTTGCGTCGAGTTTTTTTCTGATTTTTTATGCTTAAACTAATCCTGATTTTTCGGAACCGCCAAAAGCGTAAGCGCAAATGGCAGAATTGCGCAGAAAAACAAACCGATTAGTGCCACCAGATAGTGACGGAAGAAAATAAATAAAACTACATACAAAATTAACAGGAAACACTGCAACGCAAGAAGCAGTGTTTTTACCTGCCTGTATTTTTTCTCATCCAGATTTTTTTCCAGTTCAAAACCATTCATTAAGATTCCTTTTTCCTGACTTGTTACCGCCGTATGAACTGCACTTATAATAAGTGCCAGTGTACCAATCACATAAATTGCTATTGCTCCATGCCATTCCATACAAACACCCCCGTTATTTAAAATAAAATCCGGCAATTAAATTTTCTGTATCCAGAGAAATCGTATACACAATCTGACGCTTGCCATAGTCTACAGCCACTTGATAAACCTTCAAATCCCATCCTGCCTGAGTGGTTTGTGTCACACTTAATAACTTCTCATTTTCTGCTTTTTCAATCATCTGTGATGAAGCTATTTTTTGTGCATCTTCCCAATTTTTCTTAGAAAATGCCGCCTGCATTTTCGCATCACACCGAGCGATAAATTTTTCATATGCGCCATCCGAAAAATCGGTAATTACCTCTCGTACAACATCAGGAATTTTCTCGATTTTCTGAGTTTCAACATTCTTTGTCAACTGCTGCCCGCTGTTTTTTTCGTGCGAGTGTGCAAGCCAAACACCTACTGCCACACAAGCAAATAAAACAAGCACTGCCACGCTGCCAATTAAAATTCTTTTCCCCTTTTGTATGCCCCGTCCATCTTCGTTAAATTCACTAACAAACTGCTCCGGTGTTCCCCACTCCTGCCTTATCTCCTCCCAGCTCTTTCCACCTTCTTTCGCACTCGCAATGTCTGATTCAAGCTGGCGCAGTATCTCTCGTTTTTTGTCCGCTTTACAATGCAGGAGCCGCTTTATCTGTCGTAAAAATTGTTGTTCTGTCATTTGCCGTTCCCCCTTAATAATTCATCCACTTTCTTTTCAAACAAAGTCCAATGCTCCTTTTGAAACAAAAGTCTCTCTCTCCCCTTCTTTGTTATTTCATAATATTTCTTAGGTGCCTTTCCATCTTTCGGCTCAGACCAGCTGCTTTTTGCAAAATCATTGTCCTCCAAGCGGTATAAAATCGGATATAGCGTTCCTTCTTTTAACGCAAAAAAATCCTCGCTCGTCCCTTTTAAGGTTTGTATCATCTCATACCCATACATACTCTTTTTTGCCAAAAGTTCAAGAACCAGCATCTCTAATACACCCTTTTTTAACTGTTGTTCAAAACTCGCCGTATGCCCTCACCTCTTAACTGTTTAGTATTACTAAATACATTGTATCGCTTAGGTTTAGTTCTGTCAAGTTTGAAAATAGGCCTGTTTGTGTCAATTGTTCATTGGCACTTTTCTAGTTTCCGTAATTTCGCAGAAAAGCTTTGCGTCTCGTGGGCGTTCCCACTAATTGAGTGCGTAGCGGTATGGACACTGAAACTACCAGTGCCACATACCGACGTACTCAAACCCACGAGTCACAAAGCTTTTCTACGAAATTACTGGAAACCAAAGAAACTAGCAGCGAACAATTGTCACAAACTCCGCAGGAATTGCTTATGGTTTCTGCGGTCACACGGTAAGGTGATTCCGTTACCATCATTGCTATCTTTTCTGCAAGTTCTATATCATAAGCTTCCAGTATGAAAGCAACAACTTTTACCCTTGTAAATGCTTTTCATATTTCCCAACCACAGACATCCCATCTTTTACAATTACAAATGCATGCTCATCCACTTCTTTTAATTCCCGCTTTAAATGAGCACATTCATATTTGGACAAAACAACAATAACCATATATGTATTTTCTTCGGTATAACCGCCTTTTGCTTCCCACCAGGTCGCATCGCGGTGATACTCATTGACAATGTAATCAATAATCTTCAACGGCTTCTTTTTGGTAAATATTACCACTTCCGTGTTAATATTCTGCGTATGAGCCCGATCCGTCATCAACATACTTACTGCCGAATATATAATGCTATATACTGCCGTAGGAAGTCCGAACAATACTGCACAAACAATATAAATAACTGCATTTACCGACAGTGACACTTTACCAACACTAAATCCTTTAAACCGTTTGGTAAAAATCATACCAACAATATCCAAACCACCGCTTGATCCACCGGATTGCAATGCTATCCCAATTCCTGTTCCTCCAAAAATTCCACCAATTATGCTTGCAGTAAGGGAATCCCTTACAATTGGTATCGCCGGTATCGGAATCAAACTAAGAAACAATGTTTGACTCACCACACAAACCAATGTCCGAAAGAAAAATTTCTTACCGACAAATACATAGGCAAGTACAAACAATGGAATATTCAAAAGCATGTTAATAATACCCGCAATATCCGTTGTCCCGGATGCCAAATGAAAATAACGCACCAATACCGTACGAATTACCTGACTGATTCCCAAAACACCACCATTATAAAGATTTGCCGGTACGATAAAAAGATTAATACCCGCTGAAAAAACTAACATACCAACCACTGCAACCACATTTCGCTGCCAAAATTCCCGCTTTGTATTCATATCATCGCCTCTTTTCTCAAAATGTATGTTTTGCGCCGCATTTCTTTCTCTTATTTTAACAAATTCTTTCTTTTTTTGCTAGTTATGAACTTATAACCTTGAATAAATATGGTGGGTGTAATTGCCAATCCCAGAATAGTTGCATACTCTATTCCACTTAATGGAGTCACCTCAAAAAGTGTCTGCAATCCCGGCAGAAAAAGCACTGCAGCAAGTAGTAATGTTCCCGCTGCAAAAGCACCGATGCTCCATAGATTTGTAGAAAATTTCAAATCTACCAGCGAACGCTCGCTCCGACAGGTAAAGCCGTGAAATAACCGTGCCAATGTCAGGGTAGCAAATGCCATTGTAGCCCCCATTGCATCGCTCCTATTCAACCCTATACAAAAAGCTGCCATTGTTGCTGCTGCAATAAGCGCACCATAGCCAAAGAGATGACTCACAAATTTTCCTGTAAGAATACCTTCCTCCGGATTTCTCGGCTTTTGCTTTAATAGTTCGGGATCCGATGGCTCCATTCCAATGGCAAGTGCCGGCAGCGAATCTGTCAACAAATTTATAAAAAGAAGATGAACCGGTTTGAAGGGTGATGGGAGTGCCGCTACCGAGCAAACAAGTACCGCAATAATTGCAGCCATGTTTCCGGAAAGCAGAAACTGTATTGCATTTTTTATATTGCGATACACGTTTCTTCCATTCAGTACCGCTTTAATAATGGTAGCAAAATTATCATCTGCTAAAATCATAGAGGAGGCATCTTTTGATACTTCTGTTCCTGTAATTCCCATTGCCACGCCAATATCTGCTTTCTTTAGTGCCGGTGCATCATTTACTCCATCTCCTGTCATAGCTACAATGCGGCCTTTCTTTTGCCAGTTTCTCACAATTCGTATTTTGTTTTCCGGTGAAACCCTTGCATAAACAGAAATTTCTTCCAAAAACCCATCTAATTCTTCGTCACTCATAGCATCCAATTCCTGTCCCGTCACCGCCAAATCATTTTTTTGGAAAATGCCTATTTTTTTTGCAATTGCCTCTGCTGTTACTTTATGATCTCCGGTAATCATAACTGTGCGAATTCCAGCCTGTCTAGCTGTCTGTACAGCATCCACTGCTTCCTCTCTCGGTGGATCAATCATTGCTGCCAAACCGACAAAGATAAATCCGTTTTCCTCCTCCAACGTCAGTTTCTTGCCCTCATTAACTTCTTTATATGCAAAAGCAAGTACTCGGAGACCATTTTCAGAAAACTTCTGATTCTGTTGCAAAATTTTCTCTTTCATCTTGTCAGTCATATCACGATTTCCACCAATCTCGGCACATTTTACGCATCGTTCCAGTAAAACATCGACTGCACCTTTCGTTAGTATCATCGTTATACCATGCAGGCGATATTTGGTGCTCATAAGCTTACGTTCTGAGTCAAAAGCAAGTTCTTCCATTCTTGGTATCATTTCACGAATGACCTCTTCTGAAATTCCAGCCTTTGTCAATCCGGCTTTTTGTGCCATTGTCAAAAGACAGCTCTCTGTGGGATCTCCAATTTCCTTTTTCGTTTGAACGGAGGCGTCATTATTCAAAATTGCGTTGTACAAAAAAATTCTGTGAAGTGGTTCCGTTAGCTTAAGGCTCTCTGGCTTAACAACAGTATGATTAATATATATATCTGTTACCGTCATTTTGTTTTGTGTCAGCGTTCCTGTCTTATCCGAACAGATTACTGACACACACCCGAGGCTTTCCACCGCTTTTAATTCCTTAATAATGGCATTCTCCTCTGCCATTTTCCTTGTTCCCATGGCCTGCACAATCGTAACAATAGAACTAAGCGCCTCTGGAATTGCCGCCACAGCAAGAGCCACAGCAAACATTAATGAATCCAGTATTGGCTGTTTCTGACAAATTCTCAGCACAAACACTATTGTGGAAATAATCATGATTACAATAGCAAGCTTTTTCCCAAAATCATCTAAACTTTCCTGCAAAGGTGTTTTCCTCTCTTGCGTGGCATTCATGAGTTCTGCAATCTTTCCCATCTCCGTTTTCATTCCTGTCGCCGTTACTAACACCACCGCACGTCCCTGCGCAACCAATGTACCGGAATATACCATGTTGATTCGGTCTGCCAATGCCACCTCTTCCTCAATAGCATCTTCTGATTTATCCACATTTGTGGATTCCCCGGTAAGAGAACTTTCATTAACCTGAAGCGAATAATTATCCAAAATGCGTCCATCTGCTGCAATCATGTCCCCTGCTTCCAGAAGAAGAATATCCCCTGGTACAATCTCTTTAGAAAAGATTTTCATTTTTTTACCATCACGAAGTACTTTTGCATGTGGTGATGAAAGTGCCTTGAGAGAATCAAGCGACTTTTCTGCCTTGAGATATTGAACCGTTCCAAGCACAGCATTCATCACAATAACAACAAAGATTACAACCGTACTCTCCACATTTCCGGATAACATCGACACAACTGCGGCAATCATTAAAATAATAACCAGCAAATCCTGAAACTGCTCCGCAAAAATGCGCACCGGACTTTTTTTCTTTGTTGCTTGCAACTGATTTTCCCCTATTTTCTGCCTTATTTCCTGCACCCTGCTTTCTGTCAGGCCTTTCTCCGAGACATGTTGATTTTGGAGTATTTCTTCCCTGGTCATCCGGTAAATTTCTTTCATCTTTTCTTTCCTTTCTCTGATTAATAACAATTTCAAAGTTCGCAGCCCGCCTCAATAAAAAAAGACTTTTTGTGCATGCAAAACACATGCACAAAAAGTCTTGTTCAACAAATCTAATTTGTTCCGTAAATTCCGGATTCTTTCAAATCGTACTGACGAAATCTACACCTCGCCTTTTGGCGTGGAACTACTCCCTCTTTGCGGGTTGTTCTTATCTTATCACATATTCTTTTCCTTGTAAACAGTTATAATCCTTTGGAACGGTTGTATGCAGCACAAATCATATTTGAGTTTTTAATCAAAATGTGCATTGCAACAAACTGTCCGATACCACACAGGAAAGCACCAAAAATGCACCACATCAATACCGTTGTACCATTTTCCTGGAAATTTAAATTGTAACGAACGGCGTTTGCCGCTAAACGATTTCCCAATTTGTAGTACCAGTAATAGGCATAAATACCGCAGGTAATGAATGACAGTAAAATAAATGCAACAAGTCCCGAAGTCTGCTCGCCATCTCCCTCGCAGGCAATATTAACTTCCTCAGCCAATTTGTAAATGAAGTAATAACCGTATATGCCACAGGTAACCAGTGAAAGTAAAATGTATGTAACAAGCGAGCGGTCTTCTTTTAATCTGCCGCCGGAATATGGTGGAGGTGTACTTCCCGTTCCTCCTTGGAAATTCTGCTTCACATCTTCAAAAGCATTTCCTAATTCCTGTTCACTTTTGTTAAACACATCCTCTGCTGCCTGTTTTACCTTTTCTCCTGTTGAACACGGTTTACCACAAGACGGACAGAATTTTGTTCCATCCGGGACTTGTGCACCGCAATTTGCACAAAACATATGTCTCCTCCTTTAGCTTAAAATTTTTTGAATGAGTAAAACCATACATCCCTTTGCCGGTTCAAACACAACCACCTGATGGTCCCCCCATATCATTCTATACAAATAAACAATAACATATAACGCTATCATTGTAAATATAAAACCTTTGTAAAACACTGGTTTTATGCGCTTTTTCAATAGAATGACAAGTAATATAACCGGTGGCGTAAAAAATAAAGGATGAAAATAAAATGCCCGTGCAAAATCCAGATGAAAAACTGCCATCCACGCTCTGGACATTCCGCATCCTGCACACGAAATCCCGGTCAGAAATTTAATCGGGCACGTGATGCCAAAGCCCTCTAAAACTAAGTATAACAACACAACTGCCGCAATTGCTGAAATAATCTGAAACCGGTTTTCTTTCTTCTCCAACTCGCAGCTCCTTCCTAATGCTTTCCTCCTGATATTTTGTCATAATATCTGCGTTTGTCTTCATACATCCTTTTATCCGCTTCTCGCAGCAGATTTTCAAATGGCTCTTTCGCATTCTTCCGGTAAGCAAATCCATACGCCATACTAACTTCCTTCAATTCAAGATATACAAGCATTTTATCAATTTTTTCATTCACTGCATTTAAATCCACATCAAACAGCACAATCACAAACTCATCACCGCCCACGCGGTACACATTCTCATTGCCAAAGCAGGCAAACAAAACTTCTGCCGCATCACACAAATATTTATCTCCTGCCTCGTGCCCTTTCGTGTCATTTTTCTTTTTCAGTCCATTCAAATCACACATAATGAGGGCAATCGACTGATTTTTGGCAAAGTCTCCATCATAGGCAAACGACAGTGCTTTTCGGCTCCGGCAGCCGGTAAGCTGGTCACGCAGCGCATTTTCCTCAACTTCTCTGGCATAATTTCGGATACGAATCATCATGGAAATGACAAACTCCATCATATTTATCATAGTAGAAATATTGTCCATCAATTCCACCGGCGGATTATCCACTCCATAAAAACCAATGTATTTACCATTAACTTCAATTGGCCCTGTCACCAAAGTCCGAATTCCCTGTGGTTTCAAAATATGATACAGTGACTCACTCACTTTCCGATACTCCTCTATATCATGTATCATAATGTTGTGTGATTTTTCATACTCTAAAAACCACGCATCCAGCATTCCCTCATAAGGCACCCGCTGTAAATTATCAATTTGCTCGGATACACCTTCTCTACACCACTCGTAGGTATTTCGAAATGTACCATCTAAATTATCTTCAAAAATATATGCCCGGTCGGAATCCAGATTTTCACAAATATACTTTATAATCTGCTGTATAATATAATCCGGTGACTCCGCCAATGATGCATATCGTATCATATCTGTAATAAATTTTTCATAATTCCTTTTCATTCCGGCACTTCCTATCTTGTGTATTTATAAATCAGTTCCCGTATCTAAAACGGCCTCCATTTCATCAATATGCTCCAAGAACAAATCATCAATTTCTGCATCAAAATGCGTTCCCCGGCTTTCCTTCATAATCGCCATCGCTTTTCCCTTGGAAAATCCATCTTTATAGTGGCGTTTGGAACGCAGCGCATCATATACATCTGCCACCGCCATAATTCGTGCAGAAAGCGGTATCTCCTCACCGCGAATTCCACACGGATAGCCGCTGCCATCATATTTCTCATGGTGGTACAGTGCCATATCATGTGCAATCTGATAATAAGCATCGGATTCCATTCCCTGAATTGTATTCTCTAATATTTTGGCTCCTTCCGCCGGATGCGTCTTCATAATGGCAAATTCTTCATCCGTAAGTTTTCCTTCCTTCTGCAAAATACGGTCCGGGATAGCAATCTTTCCAATATCGTGCAGACGTGCGGCTGCCGCCGTCATCTCTGCATATTCATCCGTAATTTTATCGGCAAATCTCGCATCTTTTTTCATCACATTGACAAGTACCGTCACTAAATTTCCAGTATTTTTAATATGAAGTCCGGTAATTCCATCCCTCGCCTCAATCATCGCTGCAAAACTGGCAATGATATCACGCTGAATTTTGACTACCTCTTTGGTCTTAACATCCAAGTCATGCTGCAAACGCTCCGTATAATAATAGCTGTCCGTAATTTCTGTAATGACAATCATTCGCCCATAATATTTATCATCGCGGTAAATACCATGCTTGGATACTTCATATACACATTTTTCACTATTTTTGTGTTCTAGAAGTGAACATTCATCTAAAAATAAATTTTCTGACTTCGCAGCAAGATCTTCTAAATATTGTAACCCCTCACTCCGCTCTTTCTGCAGCTTTTCCAATATCTTTTCTGCCTCCGGGTTCGTGTAAACCAACCCGCCATAAATATTGAGAACAATTAAGCCATTGGACATATACTCCACCGCTTCCTGTTGTGCCAGACGCAGCGTGTCAAATAACTTATACTTGCGAATGAGCCGCTGAAACAAAAACACTGCCACCAGATACGCCAATGTTGTCGAATCATATCCGTCTGTCAGTTTAAACAAAAACAATACCAGACAAAGGAACGTAAGCAGCACCATAACAAGCAGTACCGTTACCTGCTTGCGCATAATTTCTGATTTGTCTTTCCGATATTTCTGAACGCACACGTAAAAGGTAGAAAAAACGAAATATAGTACAAGAATAATATACAAGTTGTAAAACAATCCATGTCCCAGTACCAAATGCGGAAAAAGTCCCTCTTTTGTATAAGAAATGGATGAATAAAAAAGCGAATGATGTTCATTGGTAAATACCAATGCCGCCACAAACACGCTTATGCCAAAAAATAAATTTACCTTTTTTTTACTAAGTTTTACCCCGCAATACTCCATTACAAAGAGGTACATAATAAATATAATGAACGGTTTTCCTAAATATGTAAATTTCAAAGACTGCATTGCCAGTTCTTTGGTCGCCGCCTGCATTTCCAGCGTATACCCGGCAATATTAAATACCGTCGCATATAAAAGCATCACAAGAAGCGTCTGAATCCGCGAACTGTGCTGTCTGCTTACATATAAAATTTCAAAAAACAGTGCTGCCATTCCCACATACTGAATTACCAGTAAAATCCAATACATAAAACCCCCTCTTTCCTGCACCAGTTTTATCTATCGTTTTCCCTCTTTTGAAATAAAAATCCCGGTGCTGTTTTTCCAATTATCAAAATAACAATTACTCCGATGATAATGTTTGGCAGCATATAAGAACCATTGTAGATTAAGCTATAGTAAGCAACGCTCCAACCCTTTGGTGCATAACTTCCCCACAAAAGCCATCCGGATAAAAAGCTGCACAGAAAGCGCAGTGCTCCGCATATCGCCGTTCCAACTGCCGCACCTATAAGCTTATTCTTAAATAGCGGAAGAAAAAGCCCTGCCAGTCCAAGTACCGTAAAGGCAAAAAGATAATCTAACAGTACACATCCAATCATCGCAGGAATCGTAGCGCAGTACATTACATTACTAAAGCCTAATATAAGCTGAATGATACCATGTACGGCTGCCGTAAATGTTCCCCATTTCACTCCATGACGAAGTCCCATAATGACTAACGGAATCATTTCCAGTGTAATGCTTCCGCCCATCGGCATATCATAAAGTTTAATATAACTAAGGACAAACGCCATGGCAATCATTAATGCCCCTTCAACTAACAAAAAAGTTTTCTTCGATGTATCTGTATTCATAATAATTCCTCTTTTCCGCGCACACGCAACTTAATAACTTTATTCTAACAAGCATGAGAAAAAATGGCAAGTTTTGCCTTTTCTATAATCTACGGTAATTTTCAAGAAGTTTACGCAAATCACTGATTTCTTCCAATAAGTGTTTCCCGATATCCGTATCCTTTACAAACATACGCTGCAAATCTTTTTCGATAATCTCAGAAGAGGATTCAATATCCGTATTATTCATCAAGGCGTCTTCCACTGAAGTAAATGGGGTATGCGCTTTCAGCCTTAACCCATGCGAATTAAAAATCAAGGTATAGCCGGCAATCCCTGTCGCTTTATTCATGGAGCGGCAGAAACCGCCATCAATCACAAACAGCCTTCCATTTGCCCTAACCGGATTTTCCCCCTCAATGGCATGGACCGGTGTATGTCCATTGATGATATGGGAATCGTCATCATAAAGCCCAAATTCATGAAGTATCTGGCAGCAAAAACTTTCATCATAATACTTGCTGTAATAAGGATTTGACTCCTCTGTCCACAAACTTTCTTCATTCACATATTCACGTTCAAAAGTCTTAAGTTTTCTTCCACACAAAGGCGACTTTTCACCGCCCCACAAAAACCACATGAAATCAATATCATCTTTGTCCGGGTTGTCCAAATAAGCGGCTCTTGCTTTTTCCTCGCACTTATCCAACAACGCTTTTCCATGATAATATTTCCCATCAATGCACAATTTATCAAAAGCTCCGTTTTTATCAACCGGAACACACCCGTGATAAATTAAATTTCCGTTGTATACATTGTACATACTTCCTTTTTCATACAGAAAACGAATATGTTTTTGCAGACGCTGGCTCGACACAAAATTCCGGTGCAGCTTCCGCAAAATTTCCGTTTCTTCCTCTGTTAATTCATAAGGATTTTCTAAATCTACGGTTGGAAACGCATTGGTATTCATAGTGAACCATTCGCCCTCAATCATAACCTTATTTTTTGTATCATCCATTTGCCCCAATAACAGCCTGTCACTCATCTCATACTCCGGATGTGCCTTTATCAACCGCCCCTCTAACTTAAAAAGGATAACGGTAACCGCTGCCAATGCTGCCTTTATGCCATCCTCAATTCCATACGTTTTCATACCAAAAAGAATCAACTGCCTTAAGCTGATTCCATAGGCATTTTCTAAAATTTCAACATTATCATATTTGAGGTTATTACGAATCACACTGCATATGCACGCATCATTTCCGCAGGCAGCACCCATCCATAAGATATCATGATTTCCCCACTCAATATCCAGTGAATGATAATCATACAATAAATCCAGTATTTTGTCCGCACTCCCGCCTCGGTCAAAAATATCTCCGACAATGTGAAGGTGGTCAACAGCCAGTCGCTTAATCAACTGCGACAGTGCAATAATAAATTCATCTGCATCCTCCAGCTCAATAATCGTCTGTAATATCTGCTTATGATACCGAATCTGGTTTGCATCTTCATCTTCCTGCGCATGCAGCAGCTCGTCAATAATATAAGCATAGTCCTCCGGCAGTGCCTTCCTCACTTTTGACCTTGTATACTTCGACGACAATAACTTGGCAACCATAATTAAATGATTCAATGTCATGGCATACCAGTTGCCATCAATTCTGTTCGTTTCCCCGAGCAGCGTCATTTTTTCTCTCGGATAATAAATCAGTGTACACAGTTCCTGTCTGTCAAACTCCGATAAGGTATCTTTAAAAATCAAGTCCACTTTTTCTTTGATTACTCCGGAACAGTTATTCATAATATGCAAAAATGCTTCATATTCACCATGAATATCACTTAAGAAAAACTCCGTCCCTTTCGGCAGGTTTGTAATGGCCGTTAAATTTACGATTTCCCGGATTACCGCCTGACTTGATGAATAGTTTTGTTTTAATAGTTTTAAATATTTTGTGTTTTCCTTTCCGTTATACACATGCTCCATCAATCTATTTCCTCGTCTTTCAAATAAATTCCCCAATTGATTATATCATAACAGAAGATGTTATTTTTATGCAAGGAAAAAGAACGTTTGTGTCAAGTGTTTGTTGGCACTTTTTTGTTTTCCGTAGTTCCGTAGAAAAGCTTTGCGTCTCGTGGGCACTCCCGTTTGTTGAGTGCGTAGCGGTATGGGCACTGAAACTACCAGTGCCACATACCGACGTACTCAAACCCACGAGTCACAAAGTTTTTCTACGGAATTACTGGAATCCAAAAGAACTGGCTGCAAACATTTGTCACAAACCCATCATTTCAAACTCTGCCACATCCACACCATAACCACAACGCCCACAAGCCCGACACCACTACTCAAAAGCATAAGATTTCTCAAGCCAAACGCATCTTTAATCAAACCACACGAGATACTTCCTGCCATCTCCCCAAGCCCCATCCCGGCGAGGTTAATGAGGGAAGCACCTTTTACGGCATCCGCCTGCGGCAGATAGTCCATGACAAAATACACCGTGCCGACATAATAAATACTGAGCCCTAACAGTTCCAGTGCCTGCGACAAAATGACAAGTGTTACGCTACCGGAAAATGTCGTTGCCGTGGCGCGAAGGAAGCAAAAGAATGCACAGACTACCATCAGTTTATCAATGGAAACTCGTCCACGAATCCGGTAAAAGACAAGTGCCACCGGAATTTCCGCCATTGCAAGCACGAACTGAGCCATCCCATAGTCCGCGTGATTTCCTCCCATGCCCTCAATCCAGTCAATGAGAAATGTACTATTCATATTATAAGCGGCAAAGACAAACACAAGTCCAAGCAAAAATAATGAATATTTAGGAAAATGTTTCAGCAGATAAAAACACGAATGAACTTCTCCTATTTCACATTCCGCGTCTGAATTTTCAGAGGCTAAGTCTTCCGTTTTTTCTTCCTTTTTTCTTCCCTTTGAAAAATCGACAGCATCCATATTAAACGCAAAAAATGCAAATAAAAAACTTACAATAATCTGGAAAATCAAAATGCGGTTTGCCCCAAACGCATCGGCAATCAAACCGACCACAACGCAGAAAACGGCCCAGCACAAAGAACCGCAGGCACGCGATATGGCGTAGTTCATTTTCACGCCGTGGTTCATGTACTGGATGGACAGCGAATCCACAAGCGGCGAAGCGCAGTGGATTGTCATACCAAAAACAATTAGCGTGAGCATTGCCATCCACATCGTATGTCCGGTTAAATAAAATAAAAAAGAAAAAATAATATTTACAAAAGTCATGAGAATCAGCATGCGCTGCAACGGAACTTTTTCGGCGTGTTTATCCGCAAAACTTCCTAATACCATTTGAAAAATGAGCACTGCCAGATATTTGACAGCGCTCAAAATTCCGATTTCTGTTCCGGAAAAACCTTTTGCCTCTAAAAGCGGTGTTGTAAACGCCATCGCTACAGCTGCGAGCGTCCAGTATCCTCCCTGCAAAAAACAGTATTTCACCGTAATTCTTCGATTCATACCAACCGCCCCCTTTGTTAATAAAGATACGGTTTTTCCCATAAATTCAATGTCGTTCCAATGCCCTTTTCTTTCGCCTTGCAGTAACACTCATACCCCCAACCGACATCTAAAATCGGCATACCGCCGACACTAACCATGATAATTTCATCATCCGATTTGCGCCCTTTTTTTTCACCGAGTAAAATCTCACCAAGCTCTGTCACTTCTGAACGCTCAATTTTCCCATCGTCCACCATGTTGACATAATACATGCCGGGGATTCCTGATGAGAGACGCTTTCCATTTTCATCCCACTCCTCATAAATTTCTATGTACTCCTCATACATCGGGTAGTTATCCACAATTTTGCGGATATCTTTCACCATAAAATCATAATCACTAAAATCCATTGTGCCGGAGGAAATAATCAAACAGCCGGGCTTAATCCATTCGGGCTTCAGCACCGGCCAACGGCGTTTTTCAACCGAGGTTGCCTCACTGATGATATCCGCATCCTTTACCGCCTCTTCATCCGTACCGCACAAAACAATATGAGAAACCTGCGGATACTTTTCCTTAATAAAACGCTCCATTTCTTTCGCCGTTGCGGATGCCGCAGAACTTCCTTTAATCTTAATGGTATCAATGGAATTAAACTGGGACATATATGCCATCAGGCATGTTTTGTTCACAACGCCGGGTCCCAAAAGTGTCAGCACTTTCGGATTTTTTACTGACAAATGTTTGGCAACTACCCCCGGCACCGCGCCGGTGCGCATGGCAGACAGCAAATTGGCTGACATATAGGCAAGCGGCTGTCCGGTCTCCACATTATTTAATGTCGCCATCAAAATGGAACGCGGCAGTCCTTTCCTCACATTTCGCCCGTTTGAGCCATAAAATTTTTCACCGGCTAAATGAAATCGTCCACCGAGATACGCCGGCATCGACATAAATCTTCGGTCACGCGAATCCTCAAGAGGGAATCCTGGGATTTCTGATTCTTTTGGAAAAATCAATTGGATGCCATGCTCTCTCCGATTTTTTCCGCCCATCAAAACGTCGCCTTTTGCCAAAAGACAAAGCACTTCTTCCATCGTCTCCACACAATGCCCGGCATCCAAAACACCGGCATCTATCATATCTTTTTCATTTAAATATAAAAAATCAATTCTTGTATCTGACATAAACACCCTCCTTTTCCAGAAAACAGTTACATCATCGCATTAGCACGAACCTTTTTCACCTTATGTGCATGCAGCATCCAGTGAATGAGATAAGCCAAAAGCCCAAGCAGGCAAACGCCAAAAATAATCGTTGTCAGTGCATTGATTTCCGGCGAAATACCTTTCTTAATCATTGAGTACACCTTCATCGGCAGTGTCGTTGTCTCGGCATTGGCAAGGAAACTCGTTACAATCAGTTCATCCAGTACCAAAGAAAATGCCATAAATGCGCCGGACATAACACCCGGCATAATTGCCGGCAGTGTCACATGAAGGAATGTGTACACACGGTCTGCACCAAGGTCCATGGACGCCTCTTCAATACTTGGGTCCATGCCGACAAGTCTTGCCTTTACCGTAATGTAAACATACGGAAGAACTAACGTTGTATTACCAATAATGATAGTACCGATACTTAATCCGATATTTGATAGGTTAAAGACGAGCAACAGTGCAACCGCAAGCACGATTTCCGGAATTACAATCGGAAAATAAATGGTATTCATAATCAATTTCTTTCCTTTAAACTTTGCATTGCGCAATCCGACCGCTCCGGTTGTTCCGACAACCAGACCAATCAAAGTGGAAATTACGGCAATCAAAAGTGTCGTACCAAGTACTTCCCAAATCCCAGAATCACTAAACAGTTTCACATAATATTTTGTTGTAAATCCCGACCACACTACATTGGCATGACTATCGTTAAACGAAAAGGCAATCATGACAAAAACCGGTGCGTAGATAAACAAAAACAATAGGACGACATATACTTTTCCGAGGATTGACATCACTCGTTTTTTCTTCTTTCTCTTTTCCATAGACTAAGCCCCCAAATCATCCAAATCTCCACCAAGTTTCGTGTAGATTAATACCATTAACAAAATTATCGCTGCCAGAATAATGGATAGGGCGGCGCCAAACGGCCAGTTTCTCGCGATGGTAAACTGACGGTAAATCAAGTTACCAACCATCATCGAGGTACCGCCACCAAGCATATCCGTTACCATATAATATCCGATACAAGGGATAAATGTAAGAATTACTGCGGCAAAGATTCCCGGTGCCGTAAGCGGCAGAGTCACTTTGCAAAAAGTCTTAATCGGTCCCGCTCCCAAATCTTTTGATGCCTCAATCAGACCCGGATCAAGTTTTTCAATCGATGAATACATAGGCAGTACCGCAAATGGCAGAAACATATAAATCATACCGACGATAACCGCAAAATTGTTATACAAAAGGTCAATCGGCTTTTTGATAATACCAAGTGACATAAGTACCGTATTGATGATACCGGAATTATTTAACATAACAACAAAACTATACAAAATAACCAAACCGCTGACCCATAAAGGAAGCATCAGAAGCACCGTCAGAACACCGGAAGTCTTTTTCTTCACGTGGGCAATCACGGTAGCTAGTGGATACCCAAGTAAAATCGTAAGAACAGTCGTCCACACGGCAATCAAAAGCGACTGTTTCACAACCGTTACATAAACCGGTTTAAAAATTTCTGCGTAGTTATCCAGTGTAAATTTATACACGATTTTTCCAAGCGGTCCCTTCGTCATAAAACTCATGAACAAAAGCATTCCGACCGGCACAAGCACAAACAGAACCGACCAAATTGTAACAGGCGCACACATTATAATAGAAGATAGTCTCGCCTTAAACGATTTTTTGTCTTTGTGTTTCGCAACCTGCGTTCCTTCTTTATTCTTCTTCATCCTCATCGCCTCCTTCAATATCACGGGAAGCATCCGTATCTACCAGATTTTTCTCCGGCAGTACGATTCCCTTTTCCAGATGCCAGTACAGATAAATCATCTCTCCCTCTTTTGGAAGGTCATCCATCGAAAATCGATTAATTTTTACTTCCGTTCCATCATTTAGTAAAACAATGGTTTTAATCAGGTTTCCGACATAAATATGTTCTTTCACCACCCCTTTGATATGAAATCCTTCTACCCGCTCTCTCGAATACAGCATATTTTCCGGACGAACCGATACCGAAACGGCAGTTCCTGCTGCCAGTTCACCGGTAAAGCCGGATGCCTGTGCCTTTCCGACTTCCGTACCTACGGTTACGGTATCGCCATCCTGACTGATTACAACAGCATCAAAGATATTGGATTCGCCGATAAATCCGGCAACAAACCTTGTCTTTGGATGTTCATAAATATCAAATGCTGTATCCACCTGTTCCAAAACACCCTGATTGATAATCGCAATGCGGTCACTCATCGTAAGTGCCTCTTCCTGATCATGCGTTACATAAACAAAGGTAATACCAAGCTTTCTCTGCAAACGCTTTAACTCAATCTGCATCTGCTTTCTCAGTTTCAAATCAAGTGCGCCAAGCGGCTCATCCAAAAGCAATACTTTCGGGCGGTTAATCAGTGCCCTTGCAATTGCCACACGCTGCTTCTGTCCACCGGACATCTGAGTGATGCGCCGCTTGCCAAAACCTTCAAGCTGGACAAGCTTAAGCATTTCCGTTACCCTCTCTTTAATTTCAGTTTTCGGAACTTTTTTCACCTTAAGTCCATACGCTACATTGTCAAAAACATTCATATTCGGAAATAACGCATAATTCTGAAATACCGTGTTGACATCACGCTGATACGGCTCTTTTTTCTCTACGCTCTCCCCCTGGACTTTAATCACACCGGAAGTCGGCAGTTCAAAACCGGAAATCATACGCAGTGTCGTTGTCTTTCCACATCCGGATGGTCCTAACAGTGTCAGAAATTCCCCTTCGGCAATATTGATATTCATGTTCTTTACCACATGATTGGTTCCATACCATTTTTCTACATTTACAAGAGATACAATAGGTTTACTCATAGTTCCCTCCATTCCGACTGTTTCTAAGAACGGTCTACATCAGTGCGTCATCGCCTCGTTCATTGGTACGAATACGCATCGCATCTAAAACTTCCGTAACGAATACTTTACCATCACCATTTTTACCGGTTCCAATCGCGGTCGCAATATCCGCTAAAATTTCCTCAATCTGGTCATCCTCCACAACGACGAAAACCATGATTTTCGGAAGCAGGTTGATATCATCACCGGTGAAATTCATCTCCGGCAGATATCCTTTCTGACGTCCACATCCCATAACGGATAAGCACGTCATACCCTGACAATTGTGAGTGGCAAATATTTCTTTCAAACCGACCAATTTTTCCGGTCTTGTAATTACTTCAATCTTTTTCATGGTATCATCCTCCTATTCTGCTGCATTTCCCATCAATTCCGTGTAGTAAGTATCCATTAAGTTAATCTGTTCATCACTTACAGCAATGCTCCAGGAAATCGGGAATAACTCTTCCTCTTTTTTCAATGCCGGACTTTCATAAAAATCTTTGTCAAGATGAGGTGCTAACAAGTCCTGTTTTAAGTTTGGCACACCGCCATACTCGGCATTGCTTTTTGCATTTTCTTCTGGACGAAGCAGAAAATCAATTAACTCAGTTGCTTCACTCTGTTTTTCTGATGCTGCCGGAATCGCCCAATACTGCTGGAACCGCTCACATCCTTCTTTCAAAGCAACGGCTTCGAATTTATCCCAGTTATCTTTGGAGTCTACACAAAGTGTTGTATAATCCCAGCAGAACGCTACCGGGCACTCACCATTTTCAAGCTGCGATACGGCACTCTCACCAACAAACGCTTTTACATTTGCTTTAATCTGTGTCAAAAGTTCATTGGCTTTTTTCATCTCTTCTTCGTTTGTCGAATCCGGCTTAAATCCACAGGCTGCTAACGCTTCACCGTAAAGGGAAATCGTTGAATTGACCATCGCAATTTTTCCTTTCAGTTTTGGATTAGCCAAATCCTTAAACGAGGTAATTTTGATTGGACAGGTCTCTTTGTTATAAACAATCGTTGTATAACTGCATCCCATGTTTGGAATTGTATATTTTTCTTCGGTATCTCCAATTGGTCCCTCTTTCAAAAAACTCTCCTGAATATTTTTCACATTTTTGACCTTACTCTTATCAATTGGGGCTAACAATTCACCATCCAAAAAGGATTTTACATAAGCACCCTCTAAGTCAATCAAATCGTAATCGGCACTTCCTTCAATCATCTTCGCTAACAAAGTATCCGTATTGTCGATGTAACTGATATTGACTTTAATTCCGGTCTCTTTGGTGAAGTCTTGAAACATCTCCTCCGACCAGGTTCCTTCCCAGACCATAATGTTTAAGCTGTCTGCTTTTTCTTTTGAACCGGTACTCTCTGAACTGCTGCCGCATCCCGAAAGAACGCTTATGCTCAGTACAAGACACATCGTAACTGCTATTAAATGTTTCATTTTCTTTTTCATAATCATGCCCTCCTTACGTTGATTGATAAGTTTTACTTGTTACAAAAAAAGAAAGCCAGCGGAAACTCCACGAGTCTCCGTTGACTTTAAAGCGATACTAGCACCAAATTATTTTTCTGTCAATGCTAATTTTTATTTTTTGTGAAAATGTAACGATTTCATTTTCATCATTTCATACATTTACGGTAAATTTCTACAATCTTGTCTTTATCGAGCGGAACCTGGCACTCATCAAGTCCATCCGCGGCACGCTCTGCCATACTCTCAAAGTGGCTTTCGTCCGTAATTCCAAGGTCTTGCATCGACAGTTTCAGCCCCATTTTTTCAAAGACTTCTTCCGTCTTTTGAATGGCAAGTTCCGCAATTTCATACGGCTTTTTGTCCGACGAAATACCAAATACATTCACTCCGTAATTCACAAAACGATCCACATTATCGTCATTTAAAATATAGCGCATCCACACCGGAGTGAGCACAGCAAGCCCGTGTCCATGTGTAACATCATACACCGCCGAGAGCTGGTGTTCCATCGCATGCACCGGCCACAAAGACGTAAGACCACACGCCAAAAATCCATTAATCGCCCAGCTTGACGTCCACATCAAATTGGCTCTTGCCTCATAATCATCCGGCTTCTCGCAAGCAACCGGTCCAAAATGGATACACGTTTTCAAAAGCCCTTCCATCACGCGATCCTGCATATATTTTCCCGGTGTTCCATCAAAATACAATTCAAAAATATGGCTCATAATATCTGCCGTACCTGCTGCCGTCTGGTATTTTGGCACAGTAAATGTATTAACCGGGTCCATGATAGAATATTTCGGATACAGCAAAATACTGCACATCTCCTGCTTATCCGAAGTTTCTTCGTTGTTAATTACCGCAAATCCGTCCATTTCAGAACCGGTTGCCGCCAGCGTAAGCACCGTAATAATCGGGAGTGCTTTTGTTATCAAACTGTTATCCAGCACCAAATCCCACGGACTTCCCTCATGGTAAAATCCCGCTGCAACCGCCTTCGCACAGTCAATCGTACTGCCGCCGCCAATCGGAATCACCACATCAATTTGATTTTCACGGCAGATTTGCACACCACGGCACACCGTACTAAGCCTTGGATTTGGCTCCACGCCCGCAAGGTCCCACGTTGTAATTCCTGCCTTTTTTAGCAGCGACACAATCGTATCATACAAACCACTGCGCTTTACACTGCCGCCACCGTATACCAAAAGGGCACGTTGTCCAAATTCACTGACAAGCTCTGGCAGATTTTGAATCTGTCCCTCACCAAAAAATACTTTCGTTGGAATATCATAATAAAAATTCTGCATCGTATCCACTCCTTTTCAAAACGTTAGAAAATGAATCCTGCCGCCAAATAAAGTGCCGCAGAAATCGCACCGGCAATCAGCACATACGGCTGGCTCGTCCGATACTGGTCATATATCGTTACCCGGCATGCTCGCGCCGAAACAACGCCTAGGTCAGAAACAACACACGCATTTGCGCCGAATAATCCGGCAGAAATAATTGCACCAAGGCACAACGGAACATTTGCACCAACGCCCGGTAATACTACCATCATAACCGGAATCGCAATCTGATACAACGTATAATTTAAGCTGAACAAGTATTCCGAGCAGCTAAAGAATACGAAGAAGATAAACGGCAGAAGACTGGCAACCGGAATTGCCCCGCAGACAGCGGATACAAAATCTTCCATTCCCATCGCATACATACATTCCTGCATCGCATAGCCAAGCATCAGAATAATTACCATGTCAACCATGTCAATAAAACCATCCACGATACACTGCACATACTCGGAAATCGTCTGCAATCCCTGCATAACATATAAAAATCCGGTAAATATAACCGCAATGGCAAACGCCGTAAAGCAGTTAAGTCCCGTTGCTAACAGAGCAATCACAATGCACACAAGCGGCAAAATAAGGTTTAGCACACTGACGTGTTTTGTCCTCTCATTATTTTCATCAAAATCCTCTTCTTCGTCTGCATCCGCCTCTTCATCGCTCCCTTTAATATCGCCCATCTGAACTCCTTTTTCTTTCATCATCCGGTACGCTTTTTTCATCGGTCCGATAATCGGAATTTTACCTGCCGCAAATAAGAGCGAAAGAACAATCGCAACAATCGCATAAAACATAAATGGAATCGACTGGATGAAAATATCCGTTGCCTGCGCTTTATCCGCAACATTATCCGCTTCTACAATCTGGTAAATGATAAAGTATCCCCACGCACCAAACGGAAGCATCGCCGAAGCACAGATACTAATTGTACGAATGATATAGGCAAGCGCCAATCTCGGCTTCTTCAGTGCATCAATCAATGGAGAAAACGCCGCACCGGCAGTCAGTGCCGACACATAATCATCCACCGATGTCGCACCGGCATACACACCCGCCGTCACCATAACGGCAGCCGCTTTTCCCTTTTCCTTGCTTGTCACAAATTCGGTAAACGCCTTTGTACTTCCGGTTCGCTTCATGGCTATAATCAAACCACCGCAAAGGAAAAACGACATATACATCTCGATATTTTCCGGATCACCAAGCACGGTATATAAATCATTGATAAATCCGCCAAAACAGGCACCTTTATACCACAATATGTAACATGAAAATGTACCTAAAACCAGCGACTGCATAACATCTTTTGTGACCAGAGCATATACAAACAGCCCTGCCAGTGGAACAAGAATCCAGAAACTTCCTGTCACCATTTGATTTGGCACCAAAAACAAGACAACCCAGAACACAATCCAAAATGCCCATAGTTTCACCATTTTCGGCTCGATATGCTTCGGATTCATGTAATATAAAATTCGTTTAAAAATGTTTTTACTGTCCATATCAATCACTCCAATCACACAAAAAACTTACTACCTGGATGAATGATCCCAGATTTTTAACTGCGTACCAATGCCATGGTCGACGGCATTGCGGTAAATTTCAGACCCCCATGCAACGTCCTCAATCGGCATTCCTTCAATGGCAACAAAAATAATTTCATCGTCGGACTTTCTTCCCGGTTTTTTGCCGCGGATAATTTCACCCAAATGGTCAATGGAATCTCTCGTAATCAGGCCATCCTCTACCATGTAATAGAACTCCTCACCCATGCAGCCGGTCGCCTTACGCATTCCATTTTCATCGTAACCCTCTTCATCCTCGATGCCGTACTCCTCATACATCTTCCAGTTATCGACAACTTTGCGGATGCCAACAAGTTCTTTTTTATCCATGTTGAAAAAGCTCGTCGCAATCAGGGTAACACCCGGTTTTAACCATTCTTTTTTGTAGGTCGGATACTGCCCCGGTTTCACAGAAACCGACTCGCTAATAATATCGGAGCCGCGGACTGCTTCCTCTAACGTCTCACAGATGATTACTTCCTTCACCTGTTTATAATGGGTTTCAATAAACTCCTTAAGCGCAGCCGCCGTTTTGGATTTTAAGGAACCTGCCTTGATTTTTACCGTGTCTATTTTTTTTGCATTTGTCATAATGGCACGGAAACAAGCTTTCGCAATCGGTCCTGCCCCCAACATCGTAAGAACTTTTGAATCCTCTCTCGCCAAAAGTTTGGTTGCCAGTCCCGGCATTGCCCCGGTACGCATTGAACTTAACAAGTTCGCTGACATATAAGCAAGTGGCGCTCCGGTCTCCACATCATTTAGGGCAAACATCAAATTGGAACGCGGAATTCCCATCGGGCGGTTATTTCCGTTTGAGCCGTACCATTTACATCCTGCAACATGGAATTTACCTCCTAAGTACGCCGGCATGGCGATAAACCGCCGGTCGGCGCCGTCATTAATCGGGAACCCGTCAATATCGGATTTTTTCGGAAATTCCAGCATAATTCCGTGAGAGTTATGCTCCGGACCACCCATGATGAAGTCGCCATCTTCCAAAAGCCCCATTGTCTCTTCCATCACATCAACGCATTTGGCAGCATCCATAACTCCTGCCTCAATCATATCCTCTTCATCTAAATAAAGCATACGGAGTTTTTTCGATTCTACTAATTTTGCTTTTTCTTCTGCAATTACAGCCTCTAATTCACTCATGCCTTTCATCTCCTTTGACTTTCACTCAGTTTATTTCAAACTCTTAAATCGGTCATAGCTTAAGGAAGAAATATCAACTATTGTGTCTTCTCCTGCTACCATCTGGGACAACATCAGTCCAACTGCCGGTGCGGTGCCAAACCCATGACCGGTAAATCCACAGGCAAGAATCAGTCCAGGAACTTCATCTACACGGTCGATAACCGGTACGCCGTCAAAGCACAAATCACACCAGCCGCCCCATGTGCGGACAATTTTGGCATCTGCCAATTTCGGAATGTATCCCATAATCGCGCGGCATCCTGCTGAAGCAGTAATCGATGTTGTGCGCAAATCGTCAAACGATTTATCAATCGATTCTTCCAAACCGGAATCCGAACCGAATACAAATGAACCATGCTGTGACTGATGTCCATAGAAATCGGCATCTGCGGTTCCTAACATGATATCAAACATATGTGGCTGCATTTCCGTTACCAGACATTCTTCAAAGAATTTTGTCATCGGCACATCAATTCCTACCGTGCGGGCGATAAAACGGCTCTCGTAGCCGGCAGCCAGAATAATGGTTTCGCCCTCAAATACTTCCCCGGTTGTAAGAATTACTTTTCTTGCTTTTCCCTTAACTTTTTCAATTGCTTTTACCTTTGCTCCGGTTATGTAACGTGCACCGAGTTCCAGCGAACGGGTATAAAAGGCAAGGGTTGTTTTCATTGGGTTTGCGTGACCGTCGGTTGGACACCAGCTTGCACCAATGACTTCATCCGAAAGATGCGGACAGATTTCTTTGACTTCTTTGCCGTCAATTACATGCATATCCAGTCCTACGCTTCTGGCATTGGAAGCTAAGGTTTCAAGTTTTTTCAAATGTGCTTCCGTTTTACCGAGACGCAAGTTTCCTCTCTGGTAATACTCAACGTCTACACCAAGTTCTTCGGAAAGTGTCGGCCACATATTGTTGACCGCATACATCGCATACGGAAGTTCTCTGACATCACGTCCGGACTGACGGACACCACCACCGTTTCTTGATGAACCACCGTGTCCGATACTGTCATCTGCTTCTAATACTAAAACATCTTTGATTCCTCTTTTGGCAAGGTAATATGCGGTTGCACAACCGTTAATACCGCCACCGATAATAATTACGTCTGCTGTTTTTTTCATTTGCAGTCACCTCCATCCCTTGCTAAAACTTTCATCTCTATTGGTCTCATCGGAGCTCTCGATACCGCCGGTTCAATATCCGTCGGTCTTACGTGAAGCTCTCTTGCCATAATTCCTTTTACTAATTTCCCACAGGTCTGTCCCTGACAGAGTCCCATGCCATTTCTCAGATATCGTCTCATTTCTTCCATTGTCACAATGCCCTCGTGAATGGCTTTTCGAATTTCGCCTTTGGTCACTTCCTCGCATCGGCATATCAGCATATCATCATCTGCGCCAGGTACAAAGGGACCGATTTCTTTTAATTTTTCCTGAATATCCATCATATCGTTTTCCTCTTTTCTGCGCTGTCTCGCGCGTTATTTTCGCGTTTTCTATGCTCTCTTATAGAAGCGTGCCTTCATTGTCATATCACTTGGCACCTTAATCGTCAACAGATTGGTGTGGTCAAATGCTTTGGCCGTTTTGCAGGATACCACTTCGCAGTCGCACACTTTCTGTCCGTCTCGTCCGAGCGCAATTCCTTTTTCACCTGCCTCCGGCAGCGGAAGAAATTCGTAAGGAAGAGTGACGGTACCAAATCCGGGCTCCGTTTCCTCATCAACTAAGAAGATTGCCTGACCGGAACAGGAAGCGACGCACATACCACATCCGATACATTTGGAACCCGGCACAACAACCGGCAATGATGTAATGTTGTCGCCGATGGAAATACATCCTTTTGCACAGGCATCCTGACATGGGTTACACGGAATGTTCTGCGTACACTCCATAACCGGATGAACACCGACTGCATGGGTAACGCCCGGATACCGCTCAATCTCATCGTCTGCCACATAACCTTTTGCAAGAAGGTTTTCGGAAATGTCTATGCCCTCTTCGGTTTTCTCAATTTTTTTGCCTCGGTTTTTCGGAGCAAACATTCCCTGACGAAGGGCTTCCAGTGCGGATTCCAATTCGCTTACGCGGGCTTCTCTTTCTTCTTTTGTCATGTAACCCAGATACTCAGAAATGACCGCTCCGGAAATTCGACCTTCAATCATTGCCGAACTTGCTTCCTCAATTCCGGATACATCACCTGCTGCGTAAATACCCGGTACACTGGTTGCACCAAGGATATCACAAACCGGTACATAACCACCCGGTGTGTCGTTCATTTCGCAGCCTGCCTGTTTGAGTAACTGTGACATCGGTGACAAACCAACTGCCATACAAATGGTGTCCACATCGAAATGTTTTTCCGTTCCTTCGATGAACTGGAAGTTTTTACCGACCTCTGCAATCGTAACACCCGTTACCCGGTCTTCGCCTTCTGCTTTTACGATGGTATGTGACAGATAAAATGGCACCCCGAGTCTTGCTACTTTCGCAGCGTGTACCCCGTATCCGCCAACTCTCGGTGCTGCATCAACGAGGGCAACCACTTCGCATCCAGCCTGCATTAACTGGAAGCTGACAACCAATCCTACGTTACCGGTTCCAAGCATCAGAATCTTTTCTCCGGCTTTGATGTGATGAAGGTTCATCATCGTCTGCGCTGCACCTGCTCCGATTACACCAGGCAACGTCCAGCCGGGGAACGTTACCATGTTTTCACTGGCTCCGGTTGCCACTAAAATGGCATCCCCTTTCATATGTTTTACTTCATCTCCGATTCGCACCGTGATTTCTTTCTCCGGATACAAACCGATTACCGTTGCATTTAACATAACTTCAACGCCATACTTTTCTGCCTCAGCGAGAAGTTCCTCTCCTATTTTAAATCCGCGGATTTTTGCTTTGTGCTCCTTTGAGCCAAAGAACTTATGAATCTGCTTAAATAACTGTCCGCCCGGTTTTTCATTTTCATCAAGTACCAGAGGATGCAATCCATGTTTTGCTGCTTCGGTTGCTGCGGACAATCCGGCCGGTCCTGCTCCAATTACAATCAAATCATATCGTTTCATTTACGCTTCCTCCTTTGCACTTGCTCCATACTGGGTTTCTACTACCATTCCCTCTTTCAACGGGGTGATGCAGGTTCTCACATTTGGCTTTCCATCAACTACCATAACGCAGTCGGTACAGCGTCCAATCGCACAAAAGACACCTCGTGGTTCATGGCGTTTTGCTGTATAACGATGTGCCATCACACCTGCTACACGAAGAGCTGCCGCAATCGGCTCTCCCTCATACCCTTCCAACGTTGTTCCGTCATATGAGAATTTCACTAATTTTCCTTTTGGAGATTCCCCTAAAATCGGATGATTTTCAATTCTCTTTTCCATACCGTAATCCTCACTTTCCAAAATTCAAATTGATTTAGAAACAACAAAAGAGCCACTGGCACCAAACGCGGTCACCATTGACTCTTTACGGGAAGTATAAACCCTAGAACCATACTAGGGTCAAGGGCTTTTTTTGAAAATTTGACATTTTTTTTCATCTTTGCTAAAATATGTGAGTAAGCAATGGCGCTGTTTCCTCGGAAATAGTGCCTTTTTTAGGAGGAACCGTCAAGAACGTAGTTCTTGCTTGAAATCGGTTCCGACGACTTGCCGTCTGGCGCATGTGAGGGGGCACTACCTTTATATTAGGAGGAACCGCCAAGAACAAAGTTCTTGCTTGAAATCGGTTCCGACGACTTGCCGCCGAACGCATGTGAGGGGGCACTACCTTTATATTAGGAGGAATGATCATGGCAAACAGCACATTTCACATCGGAGAATTATCAAATTTATTTAATATCAGTGTCGATTCGATTCGTTATTATGAAAAAAAGGGATTAATCTGCCCGACACGAAATGAAAATAACGGATACCGGGAATATTCTTTGGATGATTTCCAGACTTTAGTGATGATTCGTGAACTGCTGGGACTTGATTTTCACAAAGAGCAGATTAGCGAGTTCTTAAAGAATAGAAATATTTCCACCACAATGGAAATGTTAGATACGGAGCTTTCTATTATAAAGGAAAAGATGGAAGTTCTTCAAAAGAAAAAGGAGCAGATTGTCAGCCGGATTCAGTCTTTGCAAGCCGTACAGAATGAGTCATCGGACACTTCCATTCGATTAAAGACATTCAAAAAACGCCCGATTGCCATGATTTCCACGGAAAATCTGCCGGACGCTTATGTTGACTACACAATGGTTCAATATATGAAAAAGAACCAGATTAAATTAGATACCATCGGTTTCTGCGACTGTTACACGCTGGATTTAGAAAAATCAAATCCAGACTCCGATTACTACCGCACGGAAAATGTTTTCTTTTTGACTGACAGCACAAAAACGAAGACAGACACGTTTCTCCCTGCCGGCGAGTATCTGTGTCTGTACTACCACGGCTCCTTGAAGCAGACCAAACAGTTGATGCCTTCTCTCTATGCCTATGCGAAAGAACATCACTTAACCGTCACCGGCCACCCGATGGAACTTTGCCACATCGACAGTTATGAGACGAACCGCGAAAGCGAATATGTCATTGAATTAGAACTTCCGGTGAGTTCTCATCCTTTTGCAAAACAGTAATCACTTTATCCCAATTGTCCAGTACAAATCTGCCAATTACCGGATCATACATTTTTCCTAAATTCTTTTCTATTTCCTGATAGCAGATATCAAATCCAAGCGCCTTGCGGTAACGTCTTGTTGAAGTCATCGCATCAATGGAATCACAAATCGCAATAATTCGCGCTCCCACCGAAATTTCTGCCCCTTTCAATCCATCCGGGTATCCTTTTCCATCAAACCGCTCATGGTGATGAAACACAATATCAATCAGCCCTGAAAGCATACTGGATTTACTCAAAATCTCGGCTCCAATCGCCGGATGCTCTTTCATAATCTCCCATTCTTCATCCGTCAGCCGCTCCGGTTTATTTAACACGGCATCCGGGATTCCGATTTTTCCTATATCATGTAAATGCGCCGCCACATGAATATCGTTTTGGCATTCCCCGGTAATCCCCATCTCGCCGCATATCATCTGTGCCAAGTCACTGACCCGCTCCGAGTGTCCTGCCGTGTAAGGGTCTCTGGCATCTAATGCACTTGTTATGCACTCCACAATTTCATGGTAGGCATCAATATTTAACCTGTCAAGTTCCTGTATCATGTAAATTACACATCTTCTTTCCTTTGTTCGCTAACTTTTATTATACAACGAATAGAGGGAGAGGACAAGAATTGGGAATGGAGAATTTATTTCAAGTAGGGGGGCAACTTGCATAATGCAACGTTATTTTGCTCCAACGCCCAAAAGAGTTGCAACATAACGAAATCATTCTTGCTCCAATGCAACGCTCTATGGCAAAAACTACCCAAAACGTTGTTTTTTCAATGTGATTTGTCGCGAAACGACTTGTTGAAAGCGGAAAACGAGGAAAAATTACAACTCTTTATGTCAATTCCCTAAAATAGCGTTGCATTGCTTCCCCTCCTTTCACCACACAAATCTTTCGCCACCATCGCAAAATAAAACCATTGCGAAAAAATGGATACAAACGCACAGGTATCAGACATAAATTTTGCTTCCTATTCATACCTGTGCGTTTGTCACGCGAATGCGCCATTTTTTCCAATGGTTTTATTTTATATTTTATCCCCACACTTCTTCTGCAATCTCTTTTACGAGTTTCAATTTTGCCCACTGCTGCTCCTCAGTCAATTTATTACCGATTTCACAGGAAGCAAATCCACACTGTGGACTTAAGCACAAGCGTTCAAGTGGAATATATTTCGCTGCTTCATGAATTCTTTCAATAACTTCTTTTTTATCTTCAAGCTCCGGTGTTTTGGTTGTAATCAGTCCAAGTACTACTTTTTTGTCCGGTGAAACTTTAGCAAGTGGTGCAAAACCGCCGGAACGCTCGTCGTCATACTCTAAGAACAAAGCGTCTACATTTTCTTTGGCAAATACATAATCAGCCACACTGTCATAAGGACCGCTGGTAAAATATGTCGAATGATAATTGCCGCGGCAGATATGTGAAGTAATTACCATATCCTCCGGCTTTCCTTCCAATGCCAGATTATTCACAGCCAGCAAACTCTGTTTCACTTCTTCTAAGTCAATACCAAGGCTTTTGTAACGCTGTTTTGCGGCATCACCCACAACGGCACCCCATGTACAGTCATCCAACTGCAAATTGCGGCATCCTGCCTCATAAAACTGGCGGATAACATCCTGATATGCCACTCCAATATCATGAATCAGTTCTTCATCTGTCGCATAAAATTTTCTTGTTGATTCCACATTCTGCGGAACAATAAACTGCTGGAACATCTGTGCCGGTGCTGGAATTGTATATTTTGCAACTGTATTTTCATCTTCCAAAGTTTTCAAAAACTTAAAGTATTCAACAAATGGATGTGCTTTCGCTTTAATTTTTCCAACTACATAAGTATCTTCCAAAGAAGCAAGCTCGCCTGCAAACTGTACGCCGCCTCCGGTTACCTCATGTGCTACTCCCTCAAATCCCCACATAAAATCCAAATGCCAGTAAGTTCTACGAAACTCACCATCAGTAATCACATGAAATCCCAAGTCCTTCTGTTTGGCAACAACTTCACGAATTGCCTCATTGATTGTCTCGTCTAATTCTTCTTTTTCAATTTTCCCATCCTCATACAGCGCTTTCGCATTCTTTACCTTTTCCGGGCGTAAAAAACTTCCTACATAATCATATCGAAATGGTTCCTGCAATGCTTTCATCTTCAAATCCTCCGTTTTTCTTTGATGAGGATAGTGTAGCATTGTTTATTTCTTTTGTGAAATACATATAACCATGCCTTCACTATAGCTTCAAACTATAGACAGATAATTTTTTATTGCTTCCTGATAATATAAAGCGTAGCGGCTTAACATCGTATTTTTCTTACGAATCATGCCGATCCGCATATCACAATCCGACACAAGGGGCTTTGCAATAATATTTTCACCATTTAACTTCTGGTCGATGACACCGGAGCAAACCGTAAATCCATTTAACCCAATCACAAGGTTAAACAGCGTTGCACGGTCGCGCACCTGAATATTTTTCGGAAAATCCAGCATACTCAAAAACTCCTCAGCAAAATAAAAAGAGTTCCGTTCTCCCTGCTCATATACCAAATACGGATATGGCTGCAAATCATCCAGTGTAATTTCTTTCTTATTTGCCAGCGGGTGCTCACGGCAGATAAACACGTGCGGTTCTGCCACAAACAATTCTTCAAATACAAGTCCGTTTTTCTTCATAAGTTTCGTCAGAACTTCCTCGTTGTGCGCCGACAAATATAAAATTCCAACCTCACTTTTCCCCTGCGCCACGTCATCAATAATCTCTCCGGTCTGTGTCTCGCGCAAAATGAAATTGTACTGGCTGGCATCGTACTGTTTCACCAAATCCACAAACGCATTGACCGCAAAGGAATAATGCTGGCACGACACCGAAAATTTCGGCGTCCGGTTTTTGTCCTTGCCAAAATGCTCCTGCATAATATCCGCCTGTTCCAAAAGCATCCGTGAATAGGCAAGCAGCTCCTCACCTTCTCTTGTTATCACAACACCTTTGCTGGAGCGTGAAAAAGCAGTCACGCCCATTTCCTTTTCCAAATTTTGAATTGCCGCACTAAGACTTGGCTGCGAAATAAAAAGTTTCTGTGCTGCCTCCGAAATGCTCCCACACTCCGCAACTGTCACCAGATATTTTAACTGTTGTAATGTCATACCTTTTCCCCTTATCGTATATAAATCCCTTTCATTATAAGATTTCCGGCAAATTCTGTCCACAGACAATTCTTTCATTGACATAATAATTTCCCACATGCTATAATTGGGTTACAACTCAAATAGCAATTCATTTCTATTTCGAGACACACGAAGGGATTTTACATAAAATAAAAAAGGAAGGAGGAATGCAAAGTACATGGCAAGAAAATACGACAGTGAAGAAACGAAGCAGAAAATTCTGTCATCCAGTGTCCGCTTGTTTATAGAAAAGGGATATCACGAGACAACGATGACGGAAATTCTTCATGATGCAGGCGTATCCGGCAGCAGTTTTCACTCCATTTTTCACACAAAAGATGGCGTTCTTGCAGAACTGACGGAATTTATGTTTGAAAATCAGTTTGGTGTAGCAGAAAAAATCATTGGAACCGGGAAAAATCCGGTGCTTCTCTACGCCGTTGAAACCTGTATTCAGTTAACGCTTACCGAGATGAATGAACATCTGCGCGATATTTACATGGAAGCCTACACGCAGCCGGCATTGATGGATTATATTCACAAGCATACTGCAAAAAAAATCGCGATGATTTTCAGGCAGTATAATAAAGACTTTCAGGAAAGTGATTTTTACGAAATGGAAATTGGGACAGCCGGATGTATGCGTGCCTATATTACAAAAAAATGTGATATGTATTTTACTTTGGAAAAGAAACTTGAGCGGTTTCTAAGAGTAACGCTTGGCGCATATCATGTACCGGATGACATACAGCGTGAAACCATCGCTTATATCGGAAAATTAAAAATCCGGGAAATCACCGGTCAGGTCATGAATAAATTGTTTATGGCTCTGGCAATGAAATATGATTTTACATTTCATGAGGCAAACACAAAAAGGAAATGAGGGATATTATGACAAGGAAAGAATTTCACAAGAGACTTTTGATTACGTCTCTTCTTCTGGGGCTGGTACTCCCCTTGGCAAATGTACCGGTAACATCATCATTAAACCAGACAAAAAAAGCGGCGGCAGCAGAGCCGGCCGTAATGACTTTTGCCGAGGGCGAGGGTACCGGAGAAGAATTTAAGGAAGAATCCTGGGTGATGGACTCTAATGCGGCTGGAGAGCCACACAAAGGTTCACTGGCTATTGAAAGCTACCAACCCAGTTCAGACACTTATGGTATTAAAAAAAATCCATATTCAAAAAAGGAAACCCCGGAAAAAGTAATCCGGCTGTTTGACGTGGCAAAACCGTATTCTGCACCCGAATCCGCCGCCGAGGAAGATCCGAATAAAAGTACCTCTGATTACCGTTCCACAATCATCACACTAAATCAACTGGTTCCGCTAAATAGCAGATCGCAGTTTTCCACAAAATTTACCTTTTCACTCCCGGACGCCTGCGTCAACACCAAACAGGCAGGAGGGAAAGAATTCGCCAGAGAAGTCGGCGGCGACGGCCTTGCCTTTTTCATGGAAGATTACATATCCGATCCGGAAGATTTAGCGTATACGTATTCCGGTGGTGACACCTATACATTCGGCATGCAATGTGATGAAAAAAGACTCATGGTCGAAATGGATTCCCAATATAATGGTGCCTATTGTAACATGAATAGAACGGGCGACGTATATCCATATGATGAAAATCGCCCATTTTCCTATGAAAGCTGGGATTATGATAACCAATTATACTTTCACAAAGACCAAACCTATACCGGGAAAAATGACTACGAAAAAAACTTTAATCCTTATGAGGGCACGGACGGCAGAGAGTACGCCGCTTACCGCAATTACAAGTATGCCGAGCGCTTTGACCATATCGGTATCACGCTAAACAGCGACCATGCCCGTCACGATGCCATTTATTACCTAAACGGTCTTGACCCAACCAAAACGGTTGAAAAAACAAAAGATGGAAAAAACTATACGGCGTACGAAAATCTTGCTTATTTTGATGCCTGTGCAGGTGGCGTTCTGGATGACACAGATAAGTTAGAGGCTGCCTATCAGGATACTTCAAAAAAGAGTATCGAAGTCAGCGATTCTTCCACCTGTGCCACACGTTTTGCAGACGCAGGGGTAAATGACAGGCTTTTTACCGTATGGATTGACTACGATGGTGAAAAAATGTATGTCCGCTATGCCAATGGCGATTTTGCCAATGCGAAAAGACCAGCCAAACCGCAGATTGAAAAAGAAATTGACCTTCACTCCCGTTTTGACAACAAAAAGGCTTTGATTGGTTTTTCTTCATCAATCAATGCCTCCAAGGCGAATACAACTTTGCACGCCTTCCAGTTTACCAATGATTATAAACCAATTGACGAAGAGGCATCTTATCAAATCAATTACTGGAAGTTAAATCCGAACACAGAAAATTATGAAAGGGTAGAATCTTCCGATGTTATGACAGGTACCGTTGGCGACACTGTCACTGTAGCTGACGCAGATGCCAGCTATGCGACAAAATATAGTAATGATTATTATCACATAAGCACGATCACACCGCAGGATTCCTCTGTCACACTCGAAAACGCGGATACACATTACCAAATGAATTTGTATTATGAACCGGAGAAAACAACCTATAAGGTACTCTACTATCAGGAAACAGAAGATGGTAACTATAAACTGCTGAACGAATACGTAAGCCCCCTGACCTACATTGGGAAGACCGTTTATGCAGAAATTAAGAATCCCGATGGATATATGCAGGGTGGAGATGATACTACTACATTTGGAATTGTTAAGCCAAACAATGCCACGATACTTAAGGTTTATTACGATAAATACATACCTCTGCCGGAACCAACCGAGGTGGGACAGACACCATCACCATCACCAAGCCCGACTCCAACTGCTACACCGACTGCTACACCAACCACTACGCCGACTGCTACACCAACCACTACGCCGACTGTCACTCCAACGCAGCGGGCAACAGCGACTCCGACGATGGCACCAACCATAGCACCGACTACGGTTCCAACTCAGGTTCCAACCGCTGCACCAACCGTTGCACCGACAAAAAAAACAGTCAAAGTTTCCGTAAGCAAAAAGCTGATTCAACCGGTAAAAGCGAGCAAAAACACTAACCAACTTTTCTGGAATCCGGTAAAAAATGCGGACGGATATTTCATTTACGCCTCTGCCTGTAATGAAAACGGAAAAGAGCGTAAAGTAAAGAAAATTGCCGACATTAAAAACCGAACAACCACTTCTTACACCCACAAAAACTGTGAAAAAGATACGTGGTATAAATACCGTATTACGGCTTACCGCATTATCGGGAAGAAAAAAACTGCAATCAGTAAATCACTGGAATTACATTCGCTGACGAAAGGAAGTAAAACTTATGAAAATCCTTCGCGCGTAAAAATCCGCAGTGGCAAAAAACTTTCTTTAAAGGCCGGAAACACTAAGAAAATACGAGCACAAGTAATTGTACCAAAAGGCAAAAAAACCTGCTGGCACATTCAAAAAATCCGCTACCTTGTGAGCGATTCCTCTGTACTGACCGTATCAAAGAAGGGTAAAATCAGAGCAAAAAAAGCAGGGCATGCGACAATTTATGCCGTTGCCCAAAATGGTGTAACCGCTAAAATTAAAGTCAGCGTAATAGCTGCAAAATGATAAAAAAAGTGCCGGAAATTCGCATTTTTATGGATTCAAATATTCTGAAAGCATATCAGAAACACAATTTTTGATTTCCACTGCGATGCTCCGGCACTTTTCTTTTGATAAGCCGGCCTGTGTTCCTACAAAAATTAATTCTTTGCTTCCCGGATTTTTCCCATTCCCAGCCACAGTTGTCGTGTGCTCTCCATAATATGTCGTACTATATGTCAAATCATACGCCGGACTCAGCCGCCAGCACTTTTTCTCCTCTTCATAAAGAAAAGAGAAGTTTTTTGCATGGTCGTCTCGATTGTGAGCATACACATTAAAACACATACGGCGGTACATATTCTCCAAATCCTCCGGTGAATTATTGGTTATTATTTTCGTAAGTTTCATCAAATCCTGATAATCAAGAACAGGCTGCTCAAAATCCAACTCCAAAAGTGCCGCCACTGTCAACATATGCACTCTTTCCATTTCACCATGCTGATTTTTCCGGTCAAAGCGTTTCGTACCAAAATAGCCGCTGCATTTACCTGACGGAAACAAATTACATTCACTCATCGTAATTCCACACTGCTCGGCACACAGATAATAATCGTATTCCATTTTTCCAATATCCGCACGGTCCACATGCGCCGGAAATTTAATAATCCATGGCTCCCCATCCATTTCCATCATTACTTTAGGTCTGGCTCCGCCACTGGTTCCACCCAGACGATACAATTCATCCAGCTTTTCTGACTCCTCTGTATTCAAAATACGCTGACACTCTTCTGCCAGTTCATCCAGATTATCCACATCCTGACCATAGGACAGATTTCTTTCGGGACGATAAATAAGTGCTCCCATCCCTTGATTTCCCACTACTGCCAAACGGTCAATAATTGAAAATTCATCTCTATTTATCCCATGTTTTTTTAACATTCTATCTAACAATAACTGCCCCCACGCATCCGGCAGGCTGTCTGCAAACACGCCGAATAAACCTCGAAAATAATCTTTTGTGGGAACAAAAACCCGTTTTTCCAATGGAAGTGAAAAAGGGCTGATAGAAAAACCGTCCGCCAGCCATTCATCAGCATATTCAAATGCTGCCTTTTTTGATTCCGTAAGTGCCATCGTCCCTACAAGCCGCTCCCCGTAATAAACATGCAACACTTTATTTTCCCTCATTGATAACCTCCTGAATACTTCGATACGGAACATCCGTAAATAAATTCCGTATCTCATCCACCTCATTCAGAGCAAATGCCAGCTTCGTTAAAGAGAGTAGTGAAATCTGCCCTGTCGTCTCAAAACGCTTGATTGAGCCGTAACTTACACCGCTCATTTCCGATAATTTTTTCTGGGAAATCGAACGCCTTTTGCGAATCCCTCGTATTCTGCCCGCCAGCTTCATATCGATTTCCTCTGCTGTCTCCCATATTAATTTCTCCATTTTATGTCACCTTTTTGTGTTGTTTTTACAGATAATATATTATCTAATTTGTGGTATTTTTATGTGTTTTGTATAAAATATTATCTATTCCAATAGTATCATAAGCGTATATAAAATACAAGGAAAAATCGGTGTTTTATATTTTTCATAAACCACAAGGGCATCTTGGTGATTTGAGCAGGCAATTCTTTCATTGACGCAATAATTTCTCTTATGTTATAATTGAGTTGCAACCCAAATCGATTTTTGTTCTTGCTTTGAGACACGAAGAAATATGATTTTACATTTCATTGGGTAAACACTAAAAAGAAATGAGGGATATTATGACAAGGAAAGAATTTCACAAGAGACTTTTGATTGCGTCTCTTCTTCTGGGGCTGGTACTCCCCCTGGCAAATGTACCGGTAACATCATCCTTAAATCAGACCAAAAAAGCGGCGGCAGCAGAGCCTGCCGTAATGACTTTTGCCGAGGGCGAGGGTACCGGAGAGGAATTTAAGGAAGAATCCTGGATGCTTGCCTCTCAAAGAAGACAGGGTAAAGATGCAACTCAGACTCGTTCGCCCAGTAATGATACTTTCGGCATACGAAAAAATCCATATTCCAAGAAGGAAACTCCGGAAAAAGTAATCCGGCTGTTTGATTTGATAAAACCGTATTCTGCACCTGAATCCAAAGCTGAGGAAGATCCGGATAATAGTTTTACTGACTACCGTTCCACACGCGCTATGTTAAATCAACTGGTTCCACTAAATGGCAAATCGCAGTTTTCCACAAAATTCACCTTTTCACTTCCGGATGCCTGTGTCAACACCGAACAGGCAGGGGGTAAAGAATTCGCCAGAGAAGTCGGTGGCGATGGTCTTGCCTTTCTTCTGTATCAAACGGATTATCTTTCGGACATGGATTATGGTGGAAACACCTATACATTCGGCATGCAAAATAACGAAAAAAGCCTCATGGTCGAAATGGATTCCCAGTATAATGGTTCTTATTGCGACATGAAACATACAGGCCTTGGATATGATGTAAACCGCATGTATTACTATGCAAGCTGGGATTATGATAATCAATTATACCTCCATAAAGACCAAACCTATACAGGGAAAAACGACTACGAAAACAAAGAGAATCCCTTTGAAGGCGCGGACGGCAGAGAGTACGTGACTTACCGCAATTACAAGTATGCCGAGCGCTTTGACCATATCGGCATCACGCTAAACAGCGACCATGCCCGTCACGATGCCATTTATTACCTAAACGGTCTTGACCCGATGAAAACGGTAGAAAAAACAAAAGACAGTAAAACCTATACGGCGTACGAAAATCTTGCTTATTTTGATGCCTGTGCAGGTGGCGTTTTAGATGACACCGATAAGTTAGAGGCTGCCTATCAGGACACCTCGAAAAAGAGTAACAAGGTCAGCGATTCTTCCTCCTGTGCCACCCGTTTTGCAGACGCAGGGGTAAATGACAGACTTTTTACCGTATGGATTGACTATGATGGTGAAAAAATGTATGTCCGCTATGCCAATGGCGATTTTGCCAATGCAAAAAGACCTGCCAAACCGCAGATTGAAAAAGAGATTGACCTTCACTCCCGTTTTGACAACAAAACGGTTGCCGTTGGTTTTGCATCATCACTAAACTTTTCCAAGGCAAATACAACTTTGCACGCCTTCCAGTTTACCAATGAGTATAAACCAATTGACGAAGAGGCATCTTATCGAATCAATTACTGGAAGTTAAATCCGGACACAGAAAATTATGAAAAGGCAGAATCTTCCGAGGTTATGACAGGTGCCGTTGGCGACACTGTCACTGCAGCTGATGCAGATGCCAGCTATGCGACAAAATATAGTAATGATTACTATCACATAAGCACGATCACACCGCAGGATTCCCGCGTCACACTCGAAAACGCGGATACACATTACCAAATGAATTTGTATTATGAACCGGAGAAAACAACCTATAAGGTACTCTACTATCAGGAAACAGAAGATGGTAACTATAAACTGCTGAACGAATACGTAAGCCCCCTGACCTACATTGGGAAGACCGTTTATGCAGAAATTAAGAATCCCGATGGATATATGCAGGGTGGAGATGATACTACTACATTTGGAATTGTTAAGCCAAACAATGCCACGATACTTAAGGTTTATTACGATAAATACATACCTCTGCCGGAACCAACCGAGGTGGGACAGACACCATCACCATCACCAAGCCCGACTCCAACTGCTACACCAACCACTACGCCGACTGTCACTCCAACGCAGCGGGCAACAGCGACTCCGACGGTGGCACCAACCATAGCACCGACTACTGTTCCAACTCAGGTTCCAACCGTTGCACCAACCGTTGCACCAACCGCTGCACCGACAAAAAAAACAGTCAAAGCTTCCGTAAATAAAAAGCTGATTCAACCGGTGAAAGCAAGCGAAAATGCCAACAGACTTTCCTGGAATCCGGCAAAAAATGCGGACGGATATTTCATTTACGCCTCTGCCTGCAATGAAAACGGAAAAGAGCGTAAAGTAAAGAAAATTGCCGATATTAAAAACCGAACAACCACTTCTTACACCCACAAAAACTGTGAAAAAGATACGTGGTATAAATACCGTATTACGGCTTACCGCATTATCGGGAAGAAAAAAACTGCAATCAGTAAATCACTGGAATTACATTCGCTGACGAAAGGAAGTAAAACTTATGAAAATCCTTCGCGCGTAAAAATCCGCAGTGGCAAAAAACTTTCTTTAAAGGCCGGAAACACTAAGAAAATACGAGCACAAGTAATTGTACCAAAAGGCAAAAAAACCTGCTGGCACATTCAAAAAATCCGCTACCTTGTGAGCGATTCCTCTGTACTGACCGTATCAAAGAAGGGTAAAATCAGAGCAAAAAAAGCAGGGCATGCGACAATTTATGCCGTTGCCCAAAATGGTGTAACCGCTAAAATTAAAGTCAGCGTAATAGCTGCAAAATAATAAAGAAAAAAGTGCCGGAAATTCGCATTTTCCACTGCGATGCTCCGGCACTTTTTTTGTTTTCCGTAATTTCGTAGAAAGACTTTGCTTGTATTTTACTCTGCCGCCAATACCTCATAAACTTCCTTAAAGGATTGTTTCGGCTGATACAATTCCGTAAACAGACCACAGTATGGTCCGTTCATTTTGTAGCTGTAATCTGCCGTTGACAGATATGGTGCGTCAAACAAGCCCCAAATGGAAAGGCTCGTAATCGGTCCGGTCTTTCCTGCTGCCTGTGCCGCCTTGTTAATATCCACATATGTCTGCATGAGTTTCTTGTAAAAAGCTGCATGCTCCGGCTCTGCATCATTATCGTAATTGCGGACGGCAAGTTCTGTTACGTGAACTTCAACATTATTTTCTGCAAATTTCTCAATCGCATTTTTCACTAAGGTAATGTCATTGTCGTTCATACATCCACTCTGCTGTCCATAGCCACCGATGTAACTCTGCATACCAATGCCATCGCAGAGCTTCAGGTAACCGCCATTTCCATCGGATGCAAAACTGTTGACGCTCTTTACCAGTTGAATAATGGCATCTCTCTTATTTGCGCCGTAGGTTGCAAACGTGTTGTAATCATTGTAGAACAACTTAATATTTGTCTTACTGTTTGCCGCCTGTAATTTTGCTCTTGTCTCATATGCATACCGGAACGCAAGCTCCACATAATCACTGCCAATGTAATCGTAGAAAAGATTCGTCTTGCCACCGCGAACCTGCCGTACATGACGCACATCATCATCCGCAAATTCACCCGCATTGTCAGCAACCGCTTCATTAACAACATCCCAGCAGTAAATCGCGCCCGGATATTTTTCTTCAAAATGCGTCATTACTTCATCAATATACATCTTCAGACGATTTTTCATGACGTCTGCGCTGACATAAGCACCATCCGTCTTATAGCCTTCGCGGAAAAACCAATCGCACATATCGGCATCCCAGGTCAGCACATGACCGCGAATGGATAATCCGTTTTCAACCGCATACGCAACCATCGAATCTGCCTTTGTAAAGTTCATAACTGCCGGTGAATTTTCATCCACATATGCATTTTGTGAAGCAGACTGGCTCAAAAGCGAATACGCCTTCATTTCATTACTGAACGTCGTACTGTTAAAATGATACTTAATGAGTTTGGTAAGCTCAGTATTTTTCAGTGCCGCCTCATTGATATTTGTTCCAAATTTGAAACCATATTTCTCACCGAGAGACGCAAGCGATTGATACGATTCAATTGCCTCCGTCGCATCTTTTTTCCCTTTGTTCTCCATAACAACAGATGTAATCTGAATGTATTTCACCGCCTCTGTAGAATTCTGAACAACCAAATAAAGTGCCGTCTGTCCGCTCGGGTAAGCATCTAACTGTAAGCCCTGCTCCTTACCGCTCTGCATACCATTGGCATCAACAAAACCAGCCCAGTCGCTGTTTTTAACTGACAACTTAATCGATGCGCCACCTGTATTTTCAATAATATTTTTGTTTGCATCCAAAAGGTTGATTGTAACATTTACCTGTGTAAAATCCGATACTTTGTGTCCGGATGCCGTAATCAGTGGAAGCAGGTTATATACCGTTCCTTTCCACGCACTCGAATACGCAGGAGAATTAATAAACGTATTGTCAATTGCAAGCGTCACTTTCTCCGTCGCCGGCTTCTGGGTCGGTGCAGCCGTTGGTGTCTGAGTCGGTACCGTTGTTGGTGCCGTAGTCGGCGTCGCAGTCGGCTTCTTCGTTGGCACCGCAGTTGGGGTCGCAGTCGGCTTCTTCGTTGGCACCGCAGTCGGGGTCGCCGTTGGCTTTTGCGTTGGTTCCTTTGTCGGTTTCGCCGTCGAACTTGCAGTTGCTGTCACTGCCGGTTTCCTTGTTGGCTCTTCTGTCGGCTCTTTCACAGGCTCCGCAGTTTTTACCGCAGAGGAAGAATCCCCCGGATTTACTACCGCAGGTTCTTGTGTATTCACCGGTGGAACAACGGTAGTTCCTGTCTTTTTCTTAACCGTAACTTTACACGAAAGTTTATACATTTTCCATCCTGCTTTTACCTTCGCTGTCACCGTAGCTTTCCCCGCTTTTTTGGCAACTAACTGAACTGACTTTTTCGTCTTTTTCTTCAGGATAACAACCGATTTTTTGCTACTTTTCCACACCACTTTTTTTACTGCTTTTGCATTTTTAATCGTTACTTTTTTCTTAGTCCCAGCCCACATGGTAATACGCTTCTTGCTTAACTTTGGTTTCGCTGATTTAGCACTTGCAGGCATTGTAAAAACACTCGAAATACTAAGTGCTGTTACCGTGAGAAGTGCCATCGCCTTTTGACTTTTTCTCTTCATAGAATGACTCCTTTCATTCCTCTCAAAACTCTCTAACTTCATTCTAATACTTTGTGGGAATTATACAACGAACATTCTATAAAATTACTATTAGTTTTTAGTATCTTTTGTGTGTTATTTTTCATGTGATTTCTTCTAACAATGCGTATTGTCTGCATACCACTCAATATGATTGACAATTTGCAAAATCTTTTTAGCGCTCTCAATTGATTTTGTAATACGCTCTACATCATTTTTGTGAATCCAGCCCTTTTTCGCAGCGTCCGGCACAGACTCCGTCAATTCCTTCAGCGATTGATTTACGCGTTCCACCATCTGACTTACATCTTCAATCAACTTCTCTACCTGTTTTGGAAGTGAAACTCTCTGCGCTTCTCTCTGCATTCTATTACACAACTGATTCATCGAAATTTTCAAAAAATAAGTATCTGTCAGCTGGTCAGCAACAACCGAAAGAATCTCCTCAATAATTCCGGCGTCCACATTTCCCATCGAAATCATAACTTGAAAGCGTTCACAACACTCATCAATTTTCTCCTGACTATAACAAATTCGCTCAACAAGCCGAATCAGCAAATCTACTTCTTCCTCGTCATTAATTTTAAAATCCGCATCCTTTAACTGCACTCTTTCCTGTTCTGCCTGCGGTATCAATTGATAACAATCAATTTGCTTTTCTTTGCAAAGATTCCAGAGCACCCGCTTGCAAACAGCATCCGTTTTTCCACCAAAGGTAAGCGACTTCACACATGGAAATCCGGCATACGCAGACTGCAAATCATATTCCACACAAATACCATCAAATGTATTTTTTGCAGACGTTATCTGAAAAGGCAGGTTTCCCTGTCGAAGATTTTCAATTTGTTCAATCGCCATTTTTTCTTTTTGACATGGAAAATACTGATAAAGAGGCGCCCCTTTTTCCTGCCTCATTTTATACTTTTCAAGCCATGTTTTTTTCGAGAGGGCAAACACTGTCGTTTTTTCTTTTTCCGCATCCACAAATTCATCAACCCGTTGACATCCATACGCCTGCGCCGTCTGCATCGATGGGAGATTTGTGCTTTTCATATAAGAATAAATCGTCTGAAACGGTGTATGTGTAAAAGCCCAGTCTCTTACGGCAATTGCTGCTTCTTTCGCATATCCTTTTCTCTGATATGTTTTTTGAATATGGTAACCAATTTCCGGCTTAATCGTATTTCCAATCGGTTGCAGTGTGAGCCCGCAGTCACCAATCATTTTTCCATTTTCTTTTAGGCACACAGCCCACAATCCGAAACCAAAAATCTGGTACCGTTCCTGATTTTTTTCAATCCATCCACGGACTCTTTTTTCATCAAAAGTATACGGATAATGCTGCATAATATCCGAATCCGCAAGCACACAATATAAGTCATCAAAATCTTCTTCGTTCATCTCACGAAGAATTAAACGCTCCGTCTCAATTTGCATAATACACCCTCCATTATTTCAGCTCATATTTCCAGACACCATCTTCTCTGCGGTAATGAAATTCACTGATATCTTCTTCCAAAAATACGCGAAGCATATCGTCCATTCCGTTTGCAAGTTTTCCCTTTTTCATCTCTTCTAACAGCATCCACTTTACTTCCCCTTCATGCGAGGATTTGAGTTCACCGCTAAATTGATTTGTCTTATAAAAAACAACAAGATACCTTGAACCGTCATCCCGCAGCCAGTCTTTTGTACCACAGATTCTTGGCTTTTCTATCGTGAGTCCGGTCTCCTCATATACCTCACGAATAACTGAATCTACAAAAGATTCGCCCTTCTCAATATGTCCGCCCGGAAATGTAAGTCCTGACCACTTTTTATCCACTTTGTCCTGAACCAAAACATTTCCCGCATCATCGTAAACCATACACATATTCGTTAATGTTACTGTCTCCGTCCTCATCACTTTCTCCTCTCGTGATTTGTGTCACAACATTATGATGAGTTTATTATAACATAAAATCTGGGAATTGAGAGGATTGGCAGCGAACATTTATCACAAATCCATCATTCCAAAATTTCATATTCGCTTAATTCTTCAAAATCCTCTTCCGGTGATGATACGAATAATCTCCGTGTATAATCCAAACCACCATCCACTCCACAACAACCGCATTTGCACATCCTAAAATCATGTCTATTTGTAGATTCAATTACTTCACCACAATGTCTACATCTGATTGCATTTCGCTTTAATCTTTCCATTTTTCTTCCTCTCCTTTATTGTGCTAATCGTAAAATCCATTTCTATGGCAGACTTCATGAATTGTTTCCGCAAATATCGACCTAGATTTCTTGTCACTGTCCGTATTATAATTCTTCTTATCCAAATATATCTCTCTAACTTCCTGCCATAATTGATTATCTTTACAAAATTTTATCTTTTCAGGAAGATAATAAAATCCTTTTGTTTGTTCTTCCCACGTATAATTTTTTCTTTGCTTATTGAAACGTATGTACTCCTGCCGATTGTTACCATAATCATTCACAACTGCAAAGTCACAACTATGACGAATCCTAGAATTTTTTCTATCTTTCACTTTAATTGTAAAAACTCTAGTGCTATCCTCGCAGGAATCATATCCATACTTCCACGCATGATTGTTGAATGCACGCACAAGTATCTTTTTAATGTCTTTTGCCTCGAACTCCTCGTCATCGTCATTTACCCTGATATTTACATCAAAGTCAAAACCAACATTACTCTTTACATCCCACGTTACCATGTTTCTTTTTACACTCCCAACAAATTCATACTGAAAGGTAAAATTATCTCGAACTTCATCCTGTACCTTGTGTATTAGTTCCATAAGCTGTTTTTTTTCTGGCTTAAGCTCTTTTTTTGCTACATACTGAAAATGATACATATTTTTTCCTCCTTTTATCCCCATGCCTTCCCATTTAACATCTTTGCTAAATCATTACAACATATCAGAAAGATTTTTGTTTGTCAAGTCCTCTTTGTTTTATCTAGCTTTGAAAAGTATCTTATTTTACCGGTGCCGTATATCTGCATTTCGGGTAATTACTGCATCCATAAAACTTGCCATATTTGCCCTTGCGTAAAACTAACGTGCCCCCACATTTCGGGCACATTCCTGATTTCTCTTTCTGCTTCTTAACATATTTTGCTTCTTTTATTTCATTCACATGTTTACACGTATCTGTCCTGGTACTCATATAATTTGTAAGTATTGCCAGAATCTTATCCATATCCTCTCTCGAAAGAACCGATTGGACAGAAAGTTTTTTGACCGTCTTTGTAACTGCTCCCCACTTCACAACCTGCGATTTTGTTGTCTTTATTTTTAGCACAGCATCCCCGGGAAAAGTCACAATTGAGAAAACCGGAATATTTTCATAACCATGACTTTGAAGCAAGGCATTTAACGCCTTTACATGCGCATAATTCTGATATATGGGATTCATAAATGAATATTTGTGACCGTAAATGTTCTGTGTCCACTTTGCCGAAGACTCCGAACCATAAATCTGTCCTTTATAATTCTTGGTTTCAATTGAAAATATACCGTAAATTGAAACAACCACATGATCAATCTGCGTTGTACGTGTATTTCCACCCTCTGCACTCAACAAAACATCATTAACTACCTGATACTTATTTTTGTCCAACTTTTTTAACAACATACTTACCGTTGCTTCACCCATTTTCCCTTTTATCCTCGGTTTAATAATGGTTACTAACGCAGAAAGCACCATTAATGCAATTATCCATATATATATTTTCTCCATATACTATTCCCCCTCATTATATTCTCATCCCATTTTTTCACTCCACTCATTTTCCTTAAAACCAACAAGAATTGCTTCATCCCCAATAACCAGCGGACGTTTGACAAGCATTCCATTGGTTGCCAGCAATTGAAGCTGCTCGTCTTCGCTCATTGTCGGAAGTTTATCCTTCAACTTCATCTCCTTGTACAACAATCCACTTGTGTTAAAGAATTTTTTTAGAGGAAGCCCACTTTTAGAAACCCATTCTTTTAATTCATCATACGATGGATTTTTCTCTACAATATGACGCTCTGTGTAATTTAAATGATGCTCGTCTAACCACTTTTTTGCCTTTTTGCAGGTTGAACATTTTGGATAACATATGAATAACATAGATTCACCTTCCTTGTATTATTTTGTCCGTACCCATAAGTATCTAGCACTTTAACAGCGCTTAGCCAACATTTTATCACAACACTGCAATAATCATATCACCAAAATATGGTTTTCGCAATATCCTGCGTCGAGCTTTGCACCAAAACCATCCACCCTTCTTTTCGATTTTAACGTACAAAAATTTCCGGCACATACATTCATGTACCGGAAATCTTTTTCATCGTCTGTTTTTAATTCTGTTATTTACCTACATGAAATGCATCCATACCCGGGTACACTGCACTGGCACCTAATTCTTCTTCAATGCGGAGAAGCTGGTTGTATTTTGCTACACGCTCGGATCTCGAAGGAGCACCTGTCTTAATCTGACATGTATTCAGCGCTACTGCAAGGTCTGCAATAGTTGTGTCCGCTGTCTCACCGGAGCGGTGGGAAGAAATGGCTGTATATCCTGCATTGTGCGCCATCTTAATAGCCTCCAATGTTTCTGATACCGAACCAATCTGGTTTAATTTAATCAAAATGGAGTTACCCGCTCCCATTTTAATACCCTTGGAAAGTCTCTCTGTATTTGTAACAAAAAGGTCATCTCCTACAAGCTGAACCTTATGACCAATCTTTTCAGTCATCTTCTTCCAGCCTTCCCAATCTTCCTCATCCAAACCATCTTCGATAGAAATAATCGGATACTTGTCAATGAGAGATTCCCAATGTGCAATCAGCTCATCCGAAGTAAATTCTTTGCCGGATTTTGGCTGCTTATAGTAACCAATTCCTTTTTCCGATTTCCATTCGGAAGAAGCTGCATCCATAGCAATCATAAAATCTTTTCCCGGTTCAAATCCGGCAGCCTTAACAGCCTCCAGAATTTTCTCAATAGCTTCTTCATCGGAAGTAAGTTTGTTTGGTGCAAATCCACCTTCATCACCAACCGCTGTTACATCTCCCATATCTTTAATCAGAGATTTCAACTTATGGAAAACCTCTGCACACCAGCGAAGCGCTTCTTTAAACGATGGCGCACCAACCGGCATAATCATAAATTCCTGCGTATCAACGGCTGAATCTGCGTGAGCACCACCATTTAAAATATTCATCATAGGTACCGGAAGACGGTTGCCTGAAATGCCACCCAAAAAGCGGTACAACGGAATGTCTAACGCAATCGATGCCGCTCTTGCTGTTGCAATTGACACAGCCAAAATCGCATTGGCACCAAGTTTTGATTTGTCTTTCGTACCATCTGCATCAATCATTGCCTTGTCAATAGCATAAATATCAGACGCATCTAAACCGGTAAGGACCTCATTAATCACAGTATTGATGTTGTTGACAGCTTTTTCAACACCCTTGCCAAGATAACGGTCCTTGTCTCCGTCTCTCAGTTCCAGTGCCTCAAACTCACCTGTAGACGCACCACTTGGAGCAGTACCTCTTCCCACGGTTCCATCTACCAAAGTCACCTCTGCTTCCACCGTCGGATTGCCTCTCGAATCCAAAATCTCACGTCCAACTACTTTTTCAATTTCCAAAAAATTCATCGTAACATTATCTCCTTTTCCACAAAATAATAGTACTCCCCGCAAGAATTTCATTCAATTCTGCATAGGATGCGTTCAGGATTCACAACCTAATACGAGGAGTCCACATGATTTATTCACATTTTGGTTAGTCTTGTCTAACCTCTTTTATATTACTGAATTTCGGGGTAAAAATCAATAGGTGAAGGTGAGAGTTTTTCTCAAGTTTTTGGGGGTGCTGGTTAATATTAAAAATAATCTCTTGCTAGTGTATAATTTTCATTAAATGAAGCCTCTACTTTTCCATGGTTCTTCCTCTATCAGCGGGTGTTTCTTGGGTAATGCAGACAGTTTCAGTATTAATGCTTTCAAATTATCTAATAACTTGATATGTTTTCCCGTCAGAAGCAGTTGTTGCAAAATTCGCAACAACTGATAATCTATCTAATTCTCTTTCCTCGAATATTTTTTATATGACTCGATATAGTTGATTTATCCCTTTGAAATATGTGGTTTTTCCGCATCCGCACGCTCGTAAGTTAATTCTGCTGCTGTATGTCCGTGAACTGCATAATGCATTTTATTTTGTACCTTGGCAAAGAACTGCTTAGCGACTTTAATGACTCCTTTATAACGATGCCGTTGTATCTAATCTACTTAAACTTTTCCTGCAATTTCAGCAGGTATTCCTCTTCTGCCTGTTCCAAGCGTTTCTGAATAGCTTCCTCCGATGGCAGCTGAGACTTAATCTCATTCATCCGAATGTTATCATAAGTTGCAACTCCCATAGGAGTTTCAATTCCCTGAAACGCCCATTGTACCTCCGTTTGATCCTTATCCTTGCATATAAGCAATCCTATCGTCGGATTGTCATCATCCGTTTTCATTAACTGATTTACTGCATTCACATAAAAATTCAGTTTTCCGGCAAATTCCGGTTCAAACGATACCGCTTTTAACTCAACGACAACATAGCATCGAAGTTTTATATGATAAAAAAGCATATCAATCTTTCTGGTTTTTCCTGCTACAATAATCTCTTTCTGACGTCCAATAAAGGCAAAACCAGAGCCAAGTTCCAGCAAAAATCTTGTTATGTTCTGTTCCAACTCTCTTCTACCGTTTTCCTAACATAGAACAAAGCCTCTTCTATCGTTTTGCACTTCGTAACTATTTCTACATGATGTCTCCACGGCACAAATCCAAAAACAGAAGGAAATTCCATTTCTGCACCAAGTTGGTGCAGTTTTTGCTTTTCGTCAATTTCCATTCCAACCTGCTGCAGTTTTAGGCTTTTCATATCGAGACTTTCCTCTATACGATGTGCAAGTTCTGAAAAGTTCTCATTTCCGGAATAGAATAGATACCATTTTTTCATATTCCAAAGATTTCTTGCTGAAAAACCTTTCGCTTTGGGGAATTCATTCTGCAGATCAAGACTAAGCTGCTCCACAATTCCTTTTCCCCATTTCTCCTCTGCTTTTCTCTCAACCAAATCCCGCCCCAACTGCCAGTTAAAGAAAAGCTGCTCTGTATTTACTTTGACCGCTGATTTTATCTGTGCAGACACATAACGCTGCTTCACATCATAAACCCAACTCACATAATCAGAATCCAATCTGATGTCATGTGACTTCACAACATGCGGTTTTGATTCTTCAGACATATTGTTCCTCATTTCTTCAAAATATTTTCATGTTTTAATCGCTTTGATACATTTATACTTTAGTATAGCATAAATGGCACAATCCTACTACAAAAATCACCTGCAATTCTTATGTGCTTAATACCCTCCGTTATCTATGCAAAAGGTAATTCACATATTCTTTTAATTCATCACTAAAATCCTTCAAATCAACAACCGTAATTACATCTCTATTAATCAGTGCCACAATATCAAAAATCATATTTTCTTTACTTAGTTCAAGCATTACTCCCGGATGTTTCTTATCCTTTTTTATTCGCTCTTCCAGCTCCCAAAACTTATCAGAAGCGTTCTCATCTCCACTTAACAAATCTATATATTCTTTAGTCAAACGCTCCATATATGCTTCCTGCCATTCGCCAATACAAGCCCTGAATAATTTCCAATCTTTCTTTGAAACTTCCATATATACATCCTCCAATCCATGTCGCAACTTATATATAATTTATTGACATAACAAAATTACGCACCTAAACGAACCAATATGGACTTCTCTGTCATCTGCCATCAGAAATAAATCCAGATGCTTTGACCAGTCCTCCATTGTCATTGGAATATGACGCTCTGCACGATCCTCTGCCAAATCCAGATAAGCTGATACAATACGTTCTAATGACCGCATTTCCTGTTCACTCAGATATTTTTTTGCTATATTTACATCACTTTTTACTACTTTACCTTCCGGAGCTGCTGCCCCTGTTTAATGCTTCTAATACGTTTCACACTTAACTTAAAACCTATAAAAAACATCACCAGCCAACAAACTAGTGATATCATATAATTACACTTTCTGTTTTGGCACAAACTCAATCTTGAGAGCCATCCCCATACCATCTGCCAATCTTTTAAGCAAATTAACAGAAGGATTCCTTGTTCCATTCTCAAGTTTGCTGATATCTGCTTGATTAATACCAGTACGCTCTGCCAACTCCTTCTGCGTCATATTCTGAGAAGTACGAGCATCTACGATAGCCCTTATAACATCCATCTCTGGCTGGATTGCATCATATTCTTTTTTAAATTCTTCATCCTGTAACTGCTTAGAAAGCATATCATCAAATGTTCTCATCTTTCATCACC
>SAMEA104315423__coassemble_10261_pt1 | contig 2425 bp, 1 predicted proteins | sample SAMEA104315423__metabat2_low_PE_035 | metagenome-assembled genome bin SAMEA104315423 (sample SAMEA104315423) | gut metagenome | biome: Monkey gut; feature: monkey-associated habitat; material: faeces | place: China | collected 2013
TGTCATTTCTACAGCACAGATAACGGACTATGTATTTAAAATCCGATTGATACTGACAGATTGTCGTTTCTGACTGACTGGCAAGGTTAATAATACAAATGGGATGCTCAGGAATCCACTTTGTAAGTTCCTCACCAATATCCTCCGGAAACTCCAGCATATCATTCAGACATCTTGGCTTTTTCCATTCTTTCTGACTGTAATTCAAAACCAGAGTAATGACCGGACTTAATTTCTGTGAATCGTTAAGTTCTTTTGTCATCGGATTTGGATAATTGCCGGTTTTCCGATTACTTTCTTTCGCTTCCTTGATCTGCTCCATATATTTGGCGTGTTGGTATCCCATATCGCGCACCGGCATAACATTATTTTTGTCACTCTGATTTTCCAGACATAAGAAAAAACTTCTATTGTTCTTCTTACACTTCATCGGCACATCCAACTGTAACTGCCGAAGTTTATCATCTGATACGGCTTTCGTAATCAACTCGCCGGGTTCCCGCGACAACTCTTTCGCTGACACATAACATCTGCCACCAAATAAATTTACGTTTACAATGTCTGAAAAAACATCTTTGTATTGTAGTAAATTTTTCTCTGCTAAATCTTTTGCTCCCAAATGGTATCCTCCTCTTACTCTCCTATCCCATATTCACACAGCAATTCCTTTTGGTATTCTGTATCCATGATTGCTTTTTGTATATCTTCCATTCGATGATCTGCTAATAAACAATGATATAATGTGTTGATTTCCTCAATTCCTTGTGAGATTCCTTGTGAAATTCCTTTCTCTACTCCTCGTTCCTCATACATATCTAATAATACACACATATCGATTTTTCCTCCTTTTCCTTCAGTTTCTTCAATTAATTCCTTTGCTTTCCGATATCTCGTGTCGTTTGTCACCGCAGACAGCCAATCTAAAAATGCTTCCGGGTGGTCTAATTGAAACTCCGTTGTTTGGAAATATTCATCCAGTTTTCTTCTGTCATTTCCACAGGACAGGTAACGGACTATGTATTTAAAATCCGATTGATACTGGCGAATTGTCGTTTCCGGCTGACTGGCTAGGTTAATCACACAAACCGAATACGAGGGTATCCATTTTGTAAGTTCCTCACCAATGTCTTCCGGAAATTCCAGCATATCATTCAGACATCTTGGCTTTCCCCATTCATTCTGACTGTAATTCAAAACCAGAGTGATGACCGGGCTTAACTTCTGGGAATCGTTAAGTTCCTTTGTCATCGGGTTTGGATAATTTCCGGTTTTCCGATTACTTTCCTTCACTTCCTTGATCTGCTCCATATATTTGGCGTGCTGGTATCCCATATCGCGCACCGGCATAACGTTGTTTTTGTCACTCTGATTTTCCAGACATAAGAAAAAACTTCTATTGTGCTTCTTACACTTCATCGGCACATCCATCTGTAACTGCCGAAGTTTATCATCTGATACGGCTTTCGTAATCAACTCGCCGGGTTCCCGCGACAACTCTTTCGCTGACACATAACATCTGCCACCAAATAAATTTACGTTTACAATGTCTGAAAAAACATCTTTGTATTGTAGTAAATTTTTCTCTGCTAAATCTTTTGATCCCAAATGGTATCCTCCTCTTACTCTCCTATCCCATACTCCCGCAATAATTCCTTCTGATAGTCTGTATCCATGATTGCTTTTTGTATATCTTCCATTCGATTATCTGCTAACAAGCAATGATATAATGTGTTGATTTCCTCGATCCCTTGCGAAATTCCCTTTGCCATTCCACGCGCTTCTCCTTTGGCAATCCCTTGCGCAATTCCTTTCTCTATTCCTCGTGCTTCTCCTCGTTCTTCATACATATCTAACAATACACACATATTGATTTTTCCTCCTTTTCCTTCAGTTTCTTCTATTAATTCTTTTGCTTTCCGATATCTCCTGTCGTTTGTCACCGCAGACAACCAGTCTAAAAACGCCTCCGGATGGTCTAATTCAAACTCCGTTGTTTGAAAATATTCATCCAGTTTTTTTCTGTCATTTCTACAGCACAGATAACGGACTATGTATTTAAAATCCGATTGATACTGGCGGATTGTCGTTTCTGACTGACTGGCAAGGTTAATAATACAAACGGGATGCTCTGGAATCCATTTTGTAAGTTCCTCACCAATATCTTCCGGAAACTCAAGCATATCATTCAGACATCTTGGTTTTTCCCATTCTTTCTGACTGTAATTCAAAACCAGAGTGATGACCGGGCTTAACTTCTGTGAATCGTTAAGTTCTTTTGTCATCGGGGTTGGATAATTGCCGGTTTTTCGATTACTTTCTTTCGCTTCCTTGATCTGCTCCATATATTTGGCGTGCTGGTATCCCATATCGCGCACCGGCATAATATTATTTTTGTCACTCTGATTTTCCAGACATAAGAAAAAAC
>SAMEA104315423__coassemble_14858_pt1 | contig 1833 bp, 2 predicted proteins | sample SAMEA104315423__metabat2_low_PE_035 | metagenome-assembled genome bin SAMEA104315423 (sample SAMEA104315423) | gut metagenome | biome: Monkey gut; feature: monkey-associated habitat; material: faeces | place: China | collected 2013
TTTCGGATCAGCGAAAAACTCCACAATGGCAAACAGAGCCTTGCTCTAACAAAAAAATAAAGCATATAGAGTTTTCTATACGCTTTATCATATATTGCTTATCTTCTTCTACGATCATTCTTCTCGTAGTATTTCAACTTATCCTGATACATCTGCTTATCGATACGATTCATAAAATCATCCACCGTTTCAGCACTCAGATTGGAGACTGCATATCTTGTTACTACTCCATTCTCTGCTTGTTACCAAAATATAACGTACCAAGCAGCAACAGGCTTATTATGTTCGCTGTAAGTACAGAGAATGAAAGATTTGTATTCATAGTAGCTTCTCCTTCCCCAAATATCAATTTGGTTTTTTCAGTATAACATTTCCCTGTACTTCCATCAATATAAAACTCTATGTTTCCCTTATAACTGGTGTCCTCTTTTAACTGACTCTGTGTATTTTAGATTTCTCCGGGTATAAAAAGCACCCTGTTTACAGGAATTCTCTGCCTGTGTTGGGTGCTTTTTTCAACTTATTCATCCATATTATTCTCTAATGGAAAGGTAACACTCCAATTTCCTTCTACGGCCCCCGGCGAAGTAACAAATTCTCCATATAATTCATAATCGCCAAGTGTAGCAGCCGAGTCTTCAGTAAAGATATACTCCTCATAGCAACCTTTTTTTTCATCATCAAAAAAAGAAATTGAGGCGGTACAGGTAATCATTTCGCCGTTTTCATTGTTTAATAAAGCAATTAATCCGTGATTGTCAGTTTTTAGAATATCTTCATAATATATCTGCACATGGAGATGCCCATCTACATAGCCAATGCCCGTTAAGGTTACACCGTTAATCGGAGAACTAATACTGCCGGCCGTTTTAAGCACGGTCAATCTTTTTTCAGTGCTATATCCTGTATCTTCGTCGAAAAAGGTACTATTTTCATCAATACCACGTGGCTGAACAGTCTGTGTTTCGGAAGTTAGCTCAATTTTTTTTAAATTCACATCATCAATAATTCCCTTATAAGTTTTCTTGTTGCTCAGAAACTCCCGAATTGAGAAAGTAAGCTTATCTCCAATAATATTCTGCCCGTTCCACTGTTCAATGGTAATAAGAAATGTAGCAGTGTGTGTATCAGCATTATAGCTCGACAATTTACAGTTTCCTGTACAATCAAATGGTATGTTAATTTGATAACTGTCAAAAAGATCAATTGTTTCATCAATTCTTGTTTCATCTAGATCTTGCATGGAAACATAGATTTCAGCTATATCTTCATGAATGTAAACAGCTACCACCTCCATGCGAATACCATTATCTTTACAAGATAGCTGCACTGGTCTGAAAAACTGTGCTACAGTGGGAGATACTGCGTATAGCATATCATAAAATGCCGGAACTGAAGCCTCCACTGTGGGTATCGCAAGACTAAAGACGAGGCAGAGACAGGCCGCCATTGCCACCTATTTAGCCCAGATACTTTTTTTCCTTTTCGGCTCAGCATTTGCCGCTTCGATATAATCAGGATTGATAAGTTCCATCTTATCTAAAAGCTCATTTCCTCTCATAAAGTGTAGCCCTCCTTTTCAAGATAATTTCGAAGCTTATTACGACAACGAAAGAGCGTAGTTTTCACTTTACTTTCAGATAAATCAAAACGTTTGGAGATTTCAATTACAGAATCCAGATACCAATACCGACGAACAAAAATATTTCTTTTTTCCTCATCCAGTTCACTAAGGAATCCGTTTATCGCATTACTTAGCGCGATATCATCTATTTGACAGTGAACCTCACATGACTAAAGTCACGTGCTTCCAGACGCTTTAGGCGTCAGACT